>OGZO01001560.1_pt1 | contig 16815 bp, 18 predicted proteins | sample 1576721 | NCBI WGS metagenome assembly OGZO01 (sample SAMEA3541516, study PRJEB24748) | human gut metagenome | biome: human gut; feature: human-associated habitat; material: faeces | place: China | collected 2012 | reverse complement strand
AAATAACACCCTAATTTGGGCGTTTAAGCTGGTCTGTTTCATAATCTTGCCATTTTTTATAAACTTCTTTTGTATCCTCTCTTATGAAAGTCATTATTATAATTTTTCTTTCACATTTAGGACTATAACTTGTATATACATCTACTGGATAAACATTAGAATCTATATAAAATGTTTGCTGGTCTCGATTATATATACGAACAGCTTCTTTTTCAGTATAGTCTCTTGGTTTTAAATTACTTTTTATTATCATTCCTTTTTATTCCTCAGTTTAATGGCGTAAAAAATAGGGATTATAACATTGAATAGTGGTATGTTATAATCCCTTATTTAAAAATCACTATTCAACATTACTTTCAGCCTCGTTTTCGACTTTTGTAAAAATATCTTTTTTGACAGATTTAACCTCTGTCTTTTTATTTTCTTTTGTAACAACTTGTGGTTTTGCTTTCATAATAGAGTCTATAGATTTTTGATAACTTTCTCCAAAATTATCTTTTTCGTTTAAATCTAACTTTTCTAATTTTGCTTTTGCATCAATATCAGATAATCTTCCATTTTCAAAAGAAGAAGTAATATTGTAAATATCTTTGCAATTTTCACTACAATAAGCAAAATGCCATGTAGGTTTTAATCTGTCTTCTGGATTACAAACTGGGCAAAACGAATACTCCTTATGACAAACACAGCACATTCTTAAATCATTCTTGCTCATTCATTCATCTCCTTAATATAATAGAAGAGTGGAAGACCACTCTTCTAAATATGTTTTGGTTGTATAAAGATTAGACTTCCTCTTCTTCGTCTACAAAGTAGATTTCAACCATATCCTGAGATGTAGAACATGCATTTGTAAGGATTGCACCCTTATAATCCATTGTCTGTGAATCTCCACCCTGAAGTGCAAGACTTACTTCTGGACTTGGCATGAATGATGAAATATGAATAATGCAAGCACGATAGCTTCCAATTTCACATTTATCAACTGCAAGAGCTTTGAAGTATAATTCATGAGCTTTTGGATATTTGTCGCCAGAAATTGTAATCTTAGCACCGCTCTTAACGTTCTTTTTGAATTTAACAAGGTACTGTGTTTCCTCTGGATCTGATGGCGGTGTAAGTTTATGGTCTGTCTCTGTGTCTACTTTGAACTCTGTTGCAGAAGCAGCAGAACCTTTTGTATAGGCTTTTCCAAGTGAACCATTTGCAGAAAGAGCATTTACAATAAATGAATCTTCAACAGCATCTGTGATATCAAGCGTCTCACCTGCTTTTACAATCTTAAAGATAGGCATAACAATCGTGTTAGTATCGGAAGCAAGTTCAGCATCCTGAGCAGAGATAGCTTCAATTACAGAAAGGTTCATAAACGCATTGGTAGCAGTAACCTCGCCACTTTTACCTGAATACTTTCTATAAATTAAGTTACCATCTTTATCTTTGATATCTGTTGAGTCAGCAGTAATATCAATAGTTGCATTTGTCAACTGTGTCAGTGCATAAAGAGCTTTTGTCTTTGTAGCACCATAACCAAACTGAAGACGGTCAATAATTACGTCACCAAGTTTAAATGCCATAATTTAATTCCTCCTTATAATAAAAATTTGTATTAAAAAAGAGCGATATAAATCGCTCAATCTTTCTAACTATTCATGCAATTCACGCATAAAATTAAATTGTTCTTTTGGAACTTTAGACATATCTGCAAATCCTGAATACATTCTACCCATTAAAGCATGAGTAGATTCGTATATTTGTAATCTCTGTACAGAATCCATAAACTCATAAATTCCGACATCTCTAAGTTCCTGTAATTTATATTTAAAACCAGGATGATTTATACAAGCTGATATAAGTGGTAGAAGAGTGGAAGTATTTTTCTCATCTCTCTGAACCATATTCATTTTATCTTCATCTATCATCCACTGTTTTGTTGTCTTTCCCTTTGCTTTTTCTATTTTTGGATGGATATTAAGCAAGGTTCTGATATATTCAGCTATTTCCATATATTCAGATTCTTTTAAAATAAAATCATTTTCAGAATCATATAAACACAGTTGAGGTTTATCAGAATCTTTTTCTTTAAACTGCATTAACTGCATATGTTCAATTCTATAATCTGGGAATAACAATCGAATTGCCGAATTATCAGTATCTGTCATACTTTTCAACATACCAAATACTTCAATATCTTTTACTTTGCACCAATCTATTCGTTGTGGTAAATCCCATAACATTACACGAATAGAAGTAGAATTATATAGAAAAGGCGAAAGACCAGAATAAAATTTTGATTCACCCATATTGAGAATATCACCTATTGTCGGCTGTACAATACGAATACCTTTAACAAGGTAATCTTCTCTAAAATACATTTTAAGTGGATCAAATTTATATTCTTGTGTATTCTCTTTTCTCTTTTGGGCTTCAGCTATAACGGCAGCTTGAAGTCCGTCTAACATATCAGTATTTTGCTGTGACATAATATCACCGCCTTAACTGATAGTTATTTGTACTCGTTATACCATTAGTAGTCTTAACGATTCCATTAGTGTCAACAACTTGGAATACAAGGGTGCGAACGATATAATTATTATCTGTTGTGGACTCTTTTGAAGATACAAGATGTGTTTGCATTCCAAATATATTTGACCAATTAAATCGCTCTCTTATAATAGAAGCAATGAGATCGTGTCTTGGAATACCAGTTAATTTATCATTTCTGTCATTACCATGAACAAAAATAGTAAATGTAACATTTGTATACTTTAATGTATCTTGATAACGAGGCATTTCATCAAAAGATACTTGATAACAGATATAATGTTTTACCTCAGTCTGAGTATCAGGGATAAACAAATAAGGACGGATATTAGATGTTCCACCAAAATATCTATCCCATTCACCAAGAGGTTCGTATTCCTTTGTTTCTTCGTTCCATTCCCAGTTGATATTGCCATCATCATCAAAAAGTTCTGATTCTAATGATTTTTCATTAAGTGCATATAAAAGACATGGATTAAGCATAAGTGCTTTCTCAATCTTTTTCTTATACTGAATATTTTCATCATCAGGAGTAGTTCTATATGCACGAAGTTTATTTAACAAATCATTCTTTGTAATTAATTTTTCTGCCATATAAAAACACCTCCTATTCAGTTAATTCCAACGGTAAAATTTCAGATTCAATCGGCAAGTTATCCTTAGTGATTTCACATTTAACAGACAATATTTTGCCGATAGTAGAAGTGTCATTAGGAAACTTTACTTTCTTTTGGTTGTACTCTGTACCAGCTCGCCATGTTACTTTATCTGTCCAGTCTTCATTATCAATAGAGCAAGTCCATGTAAAGGTTGCATCAGCATATTCAGTTGTAATATCTTCATTGGAATCATTAAATAGATTTACTGTAAGATTTTTATAAGAGCCACCAACTTTAATAGTTGAAGTAGATGCTGAAATTTTTGCTGTAATGGAAGATGGGGGAGTGGTTGGAGTAGATGGATCTGTTGGAGCAGTACCATCAAAATAGTTAGCCCAAAGACCTGTGATAATACCATTTTCATCTTTCTCAATATAATCAGTATTGCTATTGAATGGTTTCTGATATAGAGTAAGTTTTGTTCTTCCTCGGACATTTACTCGTTCCACCTTGCTCACCACCCATGTATTAGGTGTCCAATTCTCAATCGAGTAGTTTGGAATGTCTACAATGAGCCGTTGATTATTATTGTTGTCTTCAGAAACGTAATAGATTGTATCAGATATTTCATTTGTTGGAATAAACAAAAGTTCCTGATTCTGTTGACTTGCGGTCACGTTATCTACCCAAATTCCTGAGTTGTAACTAGACTGTGATTTTAAAACGCACCACATACTTCTCTTATATCTTTTATCTGCTTTGGTTTGTATCCACTGCAAAAAATAATCACAAGGCAAGATGAAATACTTCTGAAAGTCTTGTTCAACATCTTTCATACAAATTAAATGTTTATGATAAAGTCCGTCTTTATCTGGTATATCAAGATACATACCCACAAAAATATCGACTAATTGATACTTCTTTCTATATTCTTCCATGTAGAATAATTCATCGTCTTCCGTGAAATATTCTTTCTGTTTTGGTCTGAATTGACATTGTAGAGTAGGAGAGTCCTTATCAATAGAACCATACTTACTTACAAGTATCTTCGCATCAATCGGTGTCTTTGTGGTATTCTCATATGTCATACCAACATTTATATCTGGCGAATCATCATGTTTCCAATCATAGATATAGCATTTTTTACTCTGCTTATCATTGTCCCATGTCCAATTCATCATGTCGTCAGACTGTTCCTTATAAATCTGACCAATTGTTTTAGCACCGTTGTTCTTGGCGTTTGCGACACGCCTAGCTGTTTGTAGACTCGGCATCGCTTACACCTCCCTCAAACATCTGCTTAATATATCCGTGAGAATCTAAGATTGCCCTACGGAATTTTTTGTAACTAAAATGGTCGCTCTTAAAATTATCCATAGCACCTTGTAAAGTTGCCATAAGAGTTACCATAAGTCCGTTGTCGTTAAATAAGGTTTTTGTACCACCTAATTTAAACATAACATTTTCAAAGAAGACGAGAAATGCTTCATCATCTTCAAATATTTTCTCTTCAATTGTCTTGTCCTTATAGAGCAGTAGTTTGTGAATATCACCATGCATTGCACGAACTGCTTCATTGATTTGCTTGTTTGTGAAGTCACCATATATGTATTGCATATTAGGACTCCGTGTTAATATAGGAATTGTACATATATCCGTAATCACGAATACGTTTATTTAATTCAATTTTCATGGAATCAAGACGGTCAATCATGTTTTTATGATTGTCGAGTAGCTTCTTCTCCTCTTTACCACCTATCATTACTGATGTGTGCATAATAGAATCAACCTGTGGCTGTAACCACTCAATCGTCATTCCAAGTACAAGAATTCCTACGACAAAATTCATATCAGCCGTTTCATCTACTGAATTATTCAGCGTAAAATCCAACTGTTGAATTTCATCATCGAGTGTGAGAGAAGAGAATAGTCTACGCACCCTTGGATTAGAGATTACATTGCTTAATCGCTCTGTATAAATTTCAAGCAAATCGTTTTCGTCAAGAGAGAGTTCTTTCGGATCTGAAATTCGTCCTCTTGTTCGTGAAAAAATTGTTTCATATGGAAGCGTCATTGTGAGCCTCCTTTACTATTCCTGAACTAATGTAAGCAACATTTTTGTACCAAAAATTTCATCAAGAGCCTTAATTCTGTGAACTGAATCAAGAGCGTGAGATTCAATCATTGTAGAAGCAATACCTTTAAGGGCTTCCCTTGCTCCCTTTGGAAGTTTCTTAATTGTTTCTGCCATCTGTGGAACAGGAAGATTTAAAATCTCATTTAAGTCACTTGTTTCATACATAGACTCATATAAGTCTTTTACAGATTTATTCTGTTCAACAAAATCTTCATCTTCAATAATAATTCTTGGTGAATAAATGTTTACATCTTCACGAGTTCTAACGAGATAAATTAAATCTCTATATTCAACATCAACTACATCTCCACAATCAGCCCAACTATAAAGGATATGTGAACGTGCTCCCTCGATATAAAGTCCACCACTTACTAATGAACGACATGGAATAGTATCTTCGGGTGAAAATGTTTTTACATCTTCTTTAACTTCTGTAGTTTTTGTTACCTTTTCTGTGCTACCAGTAGCAGTAGTAGTTTTCTTTGTATATGCCATTTCCTTTCAATTCCTTTCAAAAATAGGAGAGTGGTAATCCACTCTCCTTATAATCAATCTATAAGTAAATCTTACAGATCCCACTCACCATGATAACGAGTCATAAGAGTTGCAACACCCATACGTCTCTGTACCTCATAAGACTGCATATCATCCTTAGTAGCACCCTTTTCGTTTACTTCAAGCTCAGTCTCACCGTAGTCAACGAACTTGATAAATCTGTCATCAACTGCTGGCATAATATAGAGCTTCTTGTTATCAACGATAGGAGTAGCAAGAGACTTATCAGTAAACTTCTGTGGAATCTCCATAAGAGGTGTTCCCTCATAACCACCGATAATACCTGTGTTTGCTACAGACTCCTTGATTGAGTTAGCAGGATCAGCCCAATCAACCTTTGTAAGAGCATTAAGAGACTTTAATGCTGTCTTAGTACCCATGATTACAACACCACTTTCGTTAGCAGCACCAACCTTTTCGATAATTGCATCAAACTGAGCTTTTGTAGCAGCGGCTAAAGCACCAGTACCTTTGAGAGTAGCAGGAACAGGAATAAGGTTTACACCATTTGCAAACTGAGAAGAAATGAGTGTCTGAACCTTCTGAATATAAGCCTTAACAACCGCATCCACGAAAGCACCCCAATCCTTACGTCCAGTTAAGAAGAGACGAATATCTCCACCAACCTTGATACCATATACTGCTGTATCAACATGATAAGACTGACCAGAACCTAAACGCTGAATGGATAAATCATGTGCGTCACCGCTGACCTTACTTACAGTAAGTAATACCTCATCATCAGTCCAAAATTCGTTTACGTCACCATCTTTCATATTCTTTGACTCAACATAATTGTTGAAAAACTCATTCTCAGAAAGACCATGAGCAATCTGAGTATCAATAATTTCCTCAATTACCTCGAAGAACTGTGTTCCTCTCTCAGAATTTAATGCTCTCTTAATCTGCTTATTAGAAGAATCCTTGGTAAGTCCAAGGTATTCAAAACAAGCCTTTCTAATTGTGTCACTAGCTTCTGTCTTAGAAATTACACGATTAGAATCAGCATCATAAATTTCACGACCTGCACCGAGGTCAAACATAAGATTTTTTACACTTGTATCTAACATTTATTTATTTCTCCTTTCTCAAAAATTAGGCTTTCTTTGTAAGCTGCATAGCTGCAGTTACACCAGAAATGGCTTTGAGTTCAACACCGTCTTTAACAGCGATATCACCAGAAAATCCATCTGCTGAAATTTCAACTACATCACCAACTGCGAGTTCATAAGCTCTAACTACCTGAGTAGGAGCATTTGTATAGTTACTTTCTTTCTTAAATGTATTGCTATATGTCTCCTCGATCATTGGTACCTGGTATACAAACAGGGCATTCTCGGCACTTTTAACCTCAACATAAAAATTTCCGTTAGCTGCAACACCAACTACAGTTCCTTCAAAAGAAGTAGGAGTAACAGCTTTATAAAGGTCTAACTCAATAAAATCGCCCTTACCAACGAACCAGCCATTATCCACATAAGCACTGGCTGCTTCTGCTAACTGAATGTTATAAATATGCTTTCCACCATCTCTTGCGAGAACCTTAGAAGGGAAAGCCACTGCATGTTTTGCAATAGTCATCTGAATCATTTATTTTTCCTCCTTAAATTTTTGCATTAAAAAAGACACTCAATTTGAGTGTCATTACATTGATTTATATTTCTTGTTTTATTTGCTAAAAAGATTTCCGTAACGGTTATCCTTCTTAGACTTGTTTACATTAGCAAATACTTTTACGGTTGACTTTTTCTGAGTTTTATCAGTGGTAGCTGCAAAAGTTTTCATATTAGAATCCGCATAGATAAGTTTTGCTTCCTTCTCTAAATCTTCGAGAGAGTAGTTATCCATATTTGTATACAGTTTCTCAAAATCCTTATTAATGAATTTTCCTTCTTCATCTTTTTCAGAAATAGAAGCAAAGTTTTCATTTGCAAGAATTTCCTCACGTTTTGCATGAAGTTCATTCTTTTCTGCTGTCTCCTTAAACTCTTTAAGTGCAGCGTAGTTTGAACGCATAGACTGTAACTCTGCAAATTCACTATCTGTTAAAAGTTCACGATGTAAATTGTATCTTTCTCCATCAAAAGCTACATTATCACCGTCTTTTGTATAGTTCTGACCGAAGATTTTATCACCATTCCAGTTCTCATATGTAAAATGATCATCGTAAACAGCGTTGATAAAGTACCACTCATTATCAGCATCTTCATATTCAGATAAAAGCTGGTAAAGTGCATATCTTGTATCTTCATGACTGATTTCATATGTACGAACAATCTTTTCAAAAGTCTGACTTTCTCCTTCATTACCATCTGGATCAGAAGCTCCTTCGCCATCACCTTCTCCATCATTGGAAGGCTCACCAGATTCTCCGCTACCTGAGTTGTCTCCTTCTGAATTGTCATCATCGAACATCTCAGCGAATTTTGCTTCAAGTTCCTCATCTGACATTTCTGTATAGTCGAATGTTACATCTTCAGCAGTCTTACCATATTTGGCAAGTAACTCTTCAAATTTTGTCATTTTGTTATTTGTTCCTCCTTCCTTTGATTTTTGATTTATATCAAAACTCTCAAGAATATTAGTTAATTTCTCTAAAGTTTCAATCAATTTGTTGTCTGTGTTAAATGTTACTGTTTCCGCATTTACAGCGAAATCTTCAATTTTAAAATTACTTCCTGCCATACCAGGGGATACATCCTTTGACAGAAGAGTAAGACCTGATACATAAAAATCATCTAACTGCAATGTTTTATTAGCAGTATTAAATGATAACTCCCTAATGCATAATTCCACCGAACAATCTACAGTTCCACGTCTATTAAGAATCTCAATAGCGTCCTGACAATACTCATCGTATAAATAACCATGCAAAACTGCACGATTTACGCCAGCGTCTTCATCATATTCAATAGTAGTCTTTGTGCCATCAATAACGCCGATAGGCTGTTCTTCGTATACAACTTTGTCGTTACCATCTTTGTCAGTAGTCATATAATAATCATGGCTACCGAAATCTAATTCATTATCTGAATTGGTAGTGATATGTGCTAAGATTGGACGAAAGTTTGCTGATGGGACATTTTCATTAAAAGATTCTTCGGAGATTTCCGATTTATTGAGATTGACATGATCGTGAAATGCACGACTAACGAATGGAGTAAGAGATTCTTTATGTTTATCTTCATCTTTGGAAGTTTTTTCAAAATTACCATTCATACGAACCATAAGTTCTTTACCGAATTCATTACTATCAAAATGAGCAAAATTATTCTTTAAACAAAACTCATACAGCTCATCAATAGACATAATTCGTCTTTTCTTCTTTTTGGGCATTATTTAACCTATTCCTCCTTTCTTTGTTGATATACCACTCAAAGCAGGAGAGTGGTTAGAATGTAAGCATATTGCTATACTGAATTTTTGTTATATCTATATCATTTGAAAACTGAAACTTGTCAGTATTCAAAAATACATAAATACCATTAGAGTTTTGTACCCGTTGATATCCTTGCTGAAATAAGAGAATAGCAGTATGGGTATCTTGGGTTGTTATAAATTTTTGTTTCATAATCTATCTACTCCTTACATATCGTTTTTGTCCTGATCTTTTGTCTTTAGTCCTTCATCACTTAAATCTGACTGGTCTTTTTCTTGACCGCCACCTTGATTATCACCAGATTGTGTATATGATGTGCTAAATGGTTTAAGCCTTTCGCCAAGATTCAGACAGTCTTCCTCTAAGAAATTCATAGCAAGAGTATCTTTTTCAGATACACCGTTTAATGTATTGTATAAAATCTTGTTTGGAAGTCCATTTTGGCAAGACTCAAGGATTGATTTCTTAAAATCATCCTTCTGATAAATAGAGACATCAAAGAATTTAACTTTACAAGGTTCGGGTATCCAAGTCGATAAAAGTCGATTTACAATCGCTTGAATCTGTGGAATAAGAGTCGAAATAGAAAATGTAGAATCTGCAAGTACGCCATATTTAAAGGCAGTAGAGTTAGAAGCGGAGTTTAGATTTAATATCTGAGCACCACCAGCCGTATTGAGGATTTCTTTTGTAGCTTTTTCAACTTTTGTAACATCGCCAGTTGCATCATCTGGAAAACTAATTTCATGTAATTCACCAGGAACAATAGCAGCAGAGATATAGGGTGGTAATGCTTCTTCAAGCATACGATTGAAATATTGAATCATTATATCTGGATTTACAGCCCAATCATCTACATCATTACCCATAGTTTTCATTTCAAGCCACACCAATTTATAAATATTGGCTGCTTGTTGAACTGCCTGATAATCAGAAGCATCCATAAGGTCAATTAATGATAAGAATATAGGAGTAAGTACAGGAACAATTGTTTCCCAATCCTCAGATCTGAATTTAATACATACATTATATTCTTCGGGAATTAACTGATATTTTTCATTTGTACTTTGATATGTATTCCACATACTATTGAATGGCTCTCCCCAATATTCCAATAGCTCGGAATTTCGCTTAAAATAGCTCATATCCATTGCACATGCAAATGAACCATCAGGAAATACACCTGCAATTCTCATATATGATGGATCTAGCGGAAGTATAAACATTCCTTGTCCTTCAGTATAATAAGCGCATCCATAAAATGCGTCTTCTCGAAGTGTTATAGATGCAGCTTTACGAAACTCATAATTCAATCCGAGAGTATCTACAACATCAACTGTTTCCTGATACTTTTTCAATGTGGATTTTACGTCATTATTATCTGAAATTATAAATGGGGGAACTATGTTACGAATAGATAAATCAATTTGATTTGCATAATATTTACAAAGACGATAGTAGATTTCTGAACGATAATAAAGATAACGAGATAGACTTCTAAGACTTGCTTCACTAGAAGAAATGTTTTTAATATAATCTTTTACATCTTCCTTAGAATAATTACTAATTGTAGTATATGTCTTGGATTTCTGAATATCTCGAAGACTTGTAATTGCACTTGTTGCATCTTCATAACGTTCAAGTCTACTTTTATTTTTCTCATACCATTCACGCATTTCATTTGCGGTTGGCTGTTTGAGAGTAGAAGAAGTGGTTTTCTTCTGTGAATTATTTATTTTAGCAGGTGCATTAGAATTTGCATCTACTTTCTTAGGTCTAGGCATATTTGATAATGCACCTCCTTAATTGTATTTTGCTTTACGGATTGTAAGCTTATTGATGAAATCTGTGGCATCTTCTTGTGGTCTTCTTTGTCTTACTTGATCTTGACTTCTTAATGTAAATAAAGCGTGTCCCATTAAAGCGAGACAGTACGATCTATCATCATGAAGAATGTTCTCAAAACCAGGAGCAAGGTCATACCTAATATTTCCATTAGAAGATTTGTACTTGTACATGTGAGTTAATTCTTCCTTCATAGCATCAAGCTGTTTAAGACCAATTTCTTCTTCAAGAGATAATTTATAATTCTTTTCAACAACCTCACCATTTTCTTCTTCAAGCATAGTAAGATTTCCATGATAATCATACTCAGCAGTAAAACTAATCAAGTCCTGATCAATCATTTCACATAACTGCGAATACATAATTGCCTTATATTTAGCTGGTTCACGCATACGAATAATATCAATAGCGTCTGGATATCTTTTTACATATGGAACAGCATAATCATAATTCGCATCAATCAATCCATGATGTTCATAGTCTTTTTCGCCTTTATGCTTTGCTTCATAGAAATTATCAAAAAGCAGATCACATATCTGGGTAGCTCCACCGCCAGAACCTGCGTCAATGTATACTCCATGAATATTTTTATAATCAGGAACACCGTATCCGTTATATCTGACTATGATATCTTGAAGCATTGTTACCTGTTCAGGAGTAGTAAGTGGTTTTTGTGTTTCTTTATCAATCAAATTAATACCATTTACAACGTCTAATAACCAACCACGCTTATCATCTCTATGTAATTTACCAACCAACACAAAGCTATTATCTCTTTTTTTGGCAGGATCAAAACAGATGACCATAAGAGAATTATCATCATTAACAAGCATTGGCGGTCTAACAACGCTATTTCTAAGCACTTGTGATTTCTTAACTGCTATATCATCACCAAGGTCTGAATCAAATTTATTCATATACTCACGAGTAGCCTTAGTTGGATTCATCTTCATTTCTGAATCAATCTTTGCTTGAGTAAGTAGTGGAACGGGATATACTTTTCCATTATAAGTAGCATGAAGAATTACTTCACAATCTATATCTGCACAGAAATAATTCTTATCACCTGCCATAGAGTGCATTGCAGCTTCTTTATATCTTTTATAAAAGACATCATCCATAGAACCTGCTGAACTTGCACATACAACTTGATTTGGGAAGTTTGGTGGAAGCAATGTTACATCAACATCACCACCAAGAGCGAAGTCACTGTTCTGAGTGACGAACGGAAGAGTAGCAGCGAACATATCTTCAGATACATACGATGCTTCATCATAGAAATTAAGTCGGCTTCTTCGACCACGAGATCCATCAAAATTTGAGTTGACCGTAGCCAAACTCGATCCTGAATAAAGTTTAAAGGAGTAAGATGCTGGATCGTGCCGAAAGCCCTCGCTATTTGAACTTTTGACAAGTTCGTTTAGAAACACATCTGTCAAACCAGTAAATGAAGCGATTTCTTTTTTGGCAATAGATTCAATCTTCTTCATCATACCTATACTTTGAGAACCTGTGCTTGATAAAATGTACCCTTCAAATTTGGGCAGTAACATTGTTTTAGCCATCAAAAATGGGCTACCTAGAGTTGTCTTACCAGCATTACGACTCATACACCAAACAACATTTGGTGTAATCCATGACATCATAAATACATATTTCTGATAGTCAAGAAATTCGATACCAAAAAATCTTTCGCAGAATTTTACTGGGTTTCTGCGCCCCCACTGAATTATTTCAGAGAATTTTTTTAAACCCTCTAACTTTAATTCAGACATATCATAATAAGTAGGTTTTTTGAAAAAAGTAAAATTCTTTGGAGTAAATTCATTTATAGAATCACCCATCAGGACAATTTTATCATCAGCCATCTTCGATTACTTGCCCTTTCTCATCTATAAGACCTTTTTCAAATAAGAAATCTTTAAGATCTTTATTTTCCTTTTTCAATAACCTACTAAATTCAACTGCATTATCTCTTTCTTTTTGAAGATTAAATAACAATCCTTTTTGATGAATAACTTCTTTTTCCCAATCGTTTTCATCAGGATTTAACTGTTTTAATTGGTTCTGATGATTTCTTGTCATAATATCTTCGATTGCCATATTAGTTTCATAATCGAATGTATTTACCTCAGAACCATCTAAATCCATTTCTTGTAATTCTTTTATAATACCAGTAAGAGTACCAGCACCTTTACTTTTTCTATTGTTATTATTTTCAGATATTCCGTTATCCTTTGCCAGTGCAAGGGCAGAAGATATCATTTTTTGCTTTGTTTCAGCTAAAGATTTAATTGTTGATATAACACCTGGATTACTACCAAGTTGTTTCTTGTATTGTGAAATAGTATCATTGATTGTTTTTACATCCTTAAAACTTTGCACAATTTCAATTACAGCTTCAAGCTTCAATCCATCATCTTTTACAGACTCATCAAAATATCCAACAAGCTTAGAGTAGAGAATAGGCTGTTCTGAAATTGGTTCATTTTCAAAAGGATCATAACCTAAAAATCTAAGAACTGTTCGTTTATTCTTTTTATACATTTCAACGACATCTTCAGATAATTCGTCTTCTTTATTCTCTTGTGTAACTTCTTCATCTTTGTAAACTATTTTCTCTTTGAACATGTCGGAATCCATGTATCCCATACCAACATAATTTTTCATACTGATATTTTTAATGTATGAAGTCCAGACGTTTTCCTTACCTTTTCCTGTAACCATATTTTCAGATTCTTGAATACTTGCATTCCATACAGTTTCAAGAAAAGGTTTGTTAAGATAATATAATGCTTTCTGTACACTCTCTTTCGTTGGCTCATGTTCTTCGCCTCGTTCGTCAACTCGTAATGCGATTTTACGGGCACAATCACGACAGATTCTCGAAAAACTTTTTCCACCAAATAAAGGATCTGTATCATAATAAAATTTTGTTTCTATATCTTTATGCTTATTACACATAGGGCAGTGAGCGGTACCTGCATATTTATCAAGTTTGTACTGTAATTCTTCAACTTTTTCTCTAGCTTCAGCAGCCGTTAATTTAACTGGTTGCGTAGTTCTTTTTTTTGTAGCCAATTAACAGCCACCTCCTTTTATTCCAATATAAAAAGAAGCCATTTCATACGAAATAACTTCTCATAATTTCCAATATTAAATTTCCAATGAAAGTGCAATTTACACACTTTAAAAACACGCCCTGTAGGAGTCGAACCCACATCTCTCAGATTTGGAGTCTGATATTTTAACCAATTAAACTAAAGACGTATATAACAAAAGAGCCATCTCAACACATGAAACGGCTCTTTCTTCCAATATTTACTAATCAGTCACCAAACTGATTATAACTGTATAGGGCGGTAGGGTAGTGATGAACTACCAGGGATAGAACCGTATGTGCACCACAGCAAAATCCTTCGACATCAGGCTTACCGCATAATACTCGGTATGGGATTCGAACCCATGTTATCCGATAGAAAGTCGGAGGTCTTTGACCACTTGACTAACCGAGCATATTTAGGGTGGAAGAGTACCACCCATTATTTTTTACAGAGTATATTCTGTAGTTCCTTCAAAAGTATTATTTAATGCACGAATTTCTGCCAATTTCTCAGTAACAGCTTCCTTAACTTTCGTAGCAAATAATACACACTGAGCCTGTGCATATAATTCCTTCTTATCAAGAACAGTGTTTAATACTGTATCAGGATATTTTGTTACATCTCTTTCAAAATGAAATGCTAAATCTTCATTGATAAGTTTTCTCTCATTTGTTACATCCGTAATTTCCAATTCAACAATAGTAGAATCGTCTTTTGGATCTGTTGTTACTTCTGGAACACCATTATTAAGTTTGATATTTCCTTTGAACTGAATTTTACTATACTCGATATACTTATTGTAATTTGCAAGTAATTCTTTTTCCTGCTCACTTGTCAAATCAGCAGTGCCAAGACTTGTAACCATAATGTCTACACTTGCAATATCATTTTCTACATTAAATTTCTGATCTAATTTCATGAATTTGTACCCTCGCTTTCGTTTGTAATTATTTGGTTGTATGCGTCTTTGAAACTGATTACTAAATCTCTTAAAGTATCTTTATCAATAGTGCAGTCCAAATTGCTCATATCAATATTCGGATTTGATACCGTAAATTCCAATGTATTTCCATTTGGTGCAAATAAAACTTCCACAGATTCATTAAGCAGAAGAGTAATAGAATCAATTTTATTTCCATTATTCGATGTTACTCGTTTTACTTGACCTACTTTTAATCTATCATTTTCAATAGATAATCTACTTGCCATTATACATACTCCTTTCTTTTATTTTTTGTTTTCCTTTTAATCATTAGGTGTTAGGTGGGATTTGAACCCACGATATTCAGAACCACAATCTGACGCTTTAACCTACTAAGCTACTAACACAGCGACTCTATTGGGAATCGAACCCAAATCTTCCGATAGACAGTCGGATATAATTACCTTTATACTATAGAGCCAAGTATAATCAGCATAAAGCACTAACTAGCTGATATTGCACTGTACACATGCAGTTATTTAGAATATGGTCGCTTATCAGCAACCTAATTCATGCTTACCTATACACCTGTATTTTCTCGCTAACCAACGCACAAGAAGAGCAAGGTGATAACTCGCATCAACCAAACTACATTGCGCTTATGTATTGATGCTCCATTAATTTATCCAGTTGCAACGCAACATCGGAATCGAACCGAAATCTTCTCTGATATGAGACGCATGTTCAATCATGCTGATGACCTGGATAATATATTATTCTCCATATATTTTCAGTCTTTGGAGCAAAGACCAATTGATAATATTTAATGACTCTTATCCGTCAATTAAGGTTCTCATTAACGCAGAGAAGCACGAACATCTTCTCATTTCTAAGGCTGAGAGTAACCGATTGTCCTAGATGTCGGTAGGAGAGAAGGTTATACTATTCATGTTATTCGTGCGCACTCGACTCGATATAATAACACACAATCCTAATAATGCACATAATCCATCAGAAAACGATTCTTGTTATTCATATGTATTGTAATCATATCACCAAGATACTGCTTGGCTACAAGAGTCTAAACAGAATAGTAGTAGGACTTACAATCTAAAGGACGTAGAAATGCCAAGATGTGATATAGTGTGCCTCGAAGATGGCTGTTAAGAATCTAGCTTCGATATTTGGACACTATATTATTACAACGCAAATGATCAGTAGCGAAGGTACTTTTTAGAGTAGCAACTAACTCAATATTTTTACCTCGTGCTTTCATATACAGCTTTACGAGTAGCTGTTGATCACTTCATTTATTTATTCTCTACATTATCGTCACCTTTTTATATATACCTTTCGTGCCTGTTTATAAGGGCTTTATTGGGATAATACAGTTCTATCGGTCTGTTAGTCCGTCTGATTTTCACAGAACCTTGATGAGTGCATAACTCAGAGCATTCGGCTTATAATTATTCTCCATTTAAAAGTAAAAAAGATTAGGAAATTAATGTCGGTTTACGTTGACATAGGTTTTACGCTATTGAATACCACTATCCAATATGCCTGTAAAGGCGCAACCTAATCTTTATATATTTTATTATTCTCTGAATTAGACGAAGTATTAGACGAAAGCTTTATCGGGATTGTCTACAAATCAGAAAGTGATTTTTGTTCTACTTGTTTTATTTCTCCATCAGCAAAATATTTTGCAAATTGTTCATCTGCGTCAATAT
>OGZO01001549.1_pt1 | contig 16853 bp, 15 predicted proteins | sample 1576721 | NCBI WGS metagenome assembly OGZO01 (sample SAMEA3541516, study PRJEB24748) | human gut metagenome | biome: human gut; feature: human-associated habitat; material: faeces | place: China | collected 2012 | reverse complement strand
GCTGGAGCTGGAGCGTTACACCGGCTTCACCCAGCCCATCCAGCCCCGGCCCATCCGTCAGGTGAGCATTGAACTGGAAGTGAACACCCGGCACGGCGATGAAGACCGCGCCGCCGATGCCGCAGGCAAAGCCGCCCTGCGCCAACAGGTTGCACGGGAGCTCTATGCTCAGCGCTGTGCGCAGGCCAAGGCACTGGCCCGCCGGGAACTTATCTTCCAACTGGGCGGCTGTGTCAAGGGCACCCTGCCCAAGGACCTGGTCTCCGGCAACTATTTTGCCGAACAGCGGAACTTCAACCTGCGGCTGCAGGCCAACAACGTCAACTTTGACCAGTACCTCAAGGTGCGGGGCCAGACCGTGGAGCAGTTCCGCACTGAGCTCCACGCACAGGCAGAGCAGAAGCTGCGGGGCAGTCTGGGCCTTCTGATGGTGGCCGAGCGGGAACACCTCTGGCCCACCGATGCCGAGGTGGAGGCCGCACTGGCGCACTGGAAGGGTGAGCGCACCTTCCCTGCCAACGATTTCCGCAAGGTGCGGCAGGGCATCGCCAGCCAGCGGGCGGCAGAGTTCGTGGAAGCCCACTCCACCCTGCTTCCCCCGCCAGAGGAACCGGTGCTGGAAACCATCGCATAAAAAATGGGAGATGCCGCTGTTGGCATCTCCCATTTTTGTTTTTTCAGGTCTCCACACCCTCGAACTGGCTGTTATAGAGCTTGGCATAGAAGCCGCCCTGCGCCAGCAGGGTGTCGTGGTCGCCCTGCTCCACGATGTGGCCATCCTTCATCACCAGGATGACATCGGCCTCACGGATGGTGGACAGGCGGTGGGCCACGATAAAGCTGGTGCGGCCCTGCATCATCCGGGCAAAGGCAGCCTGGATGCGCACCTCGGTGCGGGTGTCGATGGAGGAGGTCGCCTCGTCCAGGATCAGCATGGGAGGCAGGCAGAGCATCACGCGGGCGATGCAGAGCAGCTGCTTCTGGCCCTGACTGATGTTGCCGCCGTCCTCAGCAATGACGGTATCGTAACCCTTGGGCAGGCGGCGGATGAAGCTGTCGGCGTGGGCCGCTTTGGCGGCGGCAACGATCTCTTCCTCCGTGGCATCGGGCTTGCCGTAGGCAATGTTGTCCCGCACGGTACCGGCACGCAGCCAGGTCTCCTGCAGCACCATGCCGTAGCTGCCGCGCAGGGAGGCGCGGGTCAGGCTGCGGATATCGTTTCCGGCCACCTCAATGGAGCCGCCGTTGACATCGTAGAACCGCATGAGCAAATTGATGAGGGTGGTCTTGCCGCAGCCGGTGGGGCCGACGATGGCGATGCGCTGGCCGGGCTTCACATCCAGATTCAGGCCCTCGATGAGGGGGCGGTCCGGCAGGTAGCGGAAGGAAACGTCCTTCAGCTCCACATGGCCGTCGGTCTCCAGCACCTTGGCGTTCTCCGCCTCGGGCACCTGGTCCTCGGCATCCAGCAGCTCGAACACACGGGCCGCGCAGGCCAGTGCGTTCTGCAGCTCGGTGACCACGCCGGAGATCTCGTTGAAGGGCTTGGTGTACTGGTTGGCATAGTTCAGGAAGATGCTCAGCTGGCCGATGGTGATGCCGCCCGCCACAGCGTAAACGGCACCCACCAGACCGACACCTGCATAAACGATGTTGTTCACAAAGCGGGTAGCGGGGTTGGTCATGCTGGAGAAGAAGATGGCCTTCAGGCTCACGCTCTGCAGGCGGCCATTCACCTCGTCAAAGGCGGCAAGGCTCTCGGCCTCATGGCCAAAGGCCTGCACGACCTTCTGGCCCTCGATCATCTCGTTGACCAGGGCAGTCTGCTCACCGCGCACGGTGCTCTGGCCCTGGAAATACTTGTAGCTGCGCTTGGCAAGGAAGCTTGCCACCACCAGGCTCAGCGGGGTGATGCAGACCACCACCAGCGTGATGGGCACATTCTCACCGAGCATGAACAGCAGGGTACCAAGGATGGTCAGCACGCCGCTGAACAGCTGGGTAAAGCCCATGAGCAGGCCGTCCGCAAAGGTGTCCACATCGGCGACCATGCGGCTGACGATATCGCCGGAGGGGTGGCTGTCCAGATAAGAGAGCGGCAGGGTCTGGATCTTACGGAGCGCGGCGTTGCGCAGGTCCCGGCTGACCGAGAAGGTGATGCGGTTGTTGCAGACACTCAGCAGCCACTGAGCAAATGCAGCCGCCACGGCCACGATCACGATCTCCGCCACGATGCGCAGAACACCGTTGAAGTCCACATTTCCCTTGCCCAGCATCATATCAATGGCACTGCCGCAGAGGATGGGAATATACAGCTGGGCAGCCACGCTCACAGCGGCCACGATCAGACTGCACACCACAAAAAAGCCGTAAGGGCGGATCTTTTCCAGCACCCGCCGAAGCGTTGCGTTGCGCTGTTCCGGGGTCAGCTTACTCTTTGCTTTTGCACTCATTTCTGCGCATCCCCTTTCTTGAACTGGCTGGCGTAGATCTCCTCGTAAACGGGGCAGGTCTTCAGCAGATCGGCGTGCCTGCCCAGACCCACCATCCTGCCATCATCCAGCACGATGATCTGGTCGGCGTGCTGCAGGCTGGCGGCACGCTGGCTCACGATGAACACGGTCAGGTCACCGGGCAGAGCGGCCAGCGCCTTGCGCAGGGCCGCATCGGTGGCGTAGTCCAGCGCGCTGGCGCTGTCGTCCAGGATCAGGATCTCGGGCTTGCCCACCAGCGCACGGGCAATGGTCAGGCGCTGCTTCTGGCCGCCGGACAGGTTCCGGCCGCCCTGCTCCACAGGCTCGTCCAGCCCAAGGGGCTTTGCCCTGACAAAATCCGCAGCCTGCGCAGTCTCCAGTGCGGCCCACAGGTCAGCGTCCGCCGCGTTCTTGTTGCCCCACAGCAGATTGGAGCGGATGGTACCGCCAAACAGCTGGGCTTTCTGCATTACGACCGCCACACTGCCGCGCAGAGCCGCGCGGGGGTACTCCTGCGCCGGACGGCCCAGGATCTCCACGGTGCCCTCCGTGGCATCATAAAAGCGGGGGATCAGGTTGATGAGGCTGGATTTGCCGCTGCCCGTGCCGCCGATGACACCAATGGTCTGGCCGCGCTTTGCGGTAAAACTGATATCGGTCAGGCTGGGGGCACCGGCACCGGCGTAGGTCAGGCTGACATGGTCGAACCGCACAGCGTCCCCGGCCTTATCCGCAGGTGCCTCGCCCTTGAGGGCCGCGGGGAATTCCATGCCGGGTTCGGTGTCCAGCACAGCCTGCACACGGCCGGCACAGGCCAGCGCCTTGCTCACCTGCACGATGAGGTTCGCCAGTTTGACCAGCTCCACCAGGATCTGGTTCATGTAGTTCACCAGCGCGATCACATCGCCGGAGGCCATGCCGCCCACATTGATCTCGATGCTGCCCACATAGAGCAGAGCCACGATGGCCAGATTGATGATGACGTAGGTCAGCGGGCTCATCAGGGAGGAGATGTGGCCCACATGGAGCTGCATCCGGGTCAGCAGGTCGTTGGCCGACTCAAAGCGGTCGATCTCGCTCTGCTCCTTATCAAAGGCGTTCGGATGAAAAACGGTCAGCCGCTGACCGTTTGCGACACAAAGGGATATGACTATGCGTGTATAATAGAAGGGATCACCGAGGAGCAGATTGACCTGAAGGTGCTGTCCCGTTCGCCCAGCGTCACCGAGCCGAATGTCTCGGTCCATCTGTATCAGGCGATGCCCAAAGCGGACAAGCTGGAGCTGATTATCCAGAAGGCGGTGGAGCTGGGTGTGAACAGCATCACACCGGTGATGACCCGTCGCTGTGTTTCCCGACCGGATGCAAAATCCATGAAGAAGAAGCTCGAGCGCTACAACCGCATTGCGCTGGAGGCTGCAAAGCAGAGCGGCAGAGGGATTATCCCGCAGGTAAACCCGCTGCTTGAGCTGGACCAGGCGCTCAGACAGATGCAGCAGAGCGGATGTCCTATCCTTTTTTATGAAAACGCCACTGCTCCGGCAAGACAGCTGCTGCAATCGGCAACAGGGGAAATTGCCATCCTCATCGGAGCGGAGGGAGGCTTTGATGAGGACGAAGTAGAGCGGGCAAAGGATGCCGGATGCAGCATCCTCTCGCTGGGAAAACGCATCCTGCGCTGTGAAACGGCGCCGCTGGCAGCTTTGTCCATCATCATGTATGAAACAGGAAATATGGAATAGGACCCGAAACGGGAGGGACCATAGATGAATGTGAAAACGATTGTGACCATTGCCTTGATTGGACTGCTGGGAGTTGGAACCGCCGCAGGGATTTTCCTGTCCGACCGCAGCCAACAGCAGGAGCAACCGCTTGCCGCCGTACAGCAGGAAGGAAAAGAGGAAGCGCCTGTGGAAAGCTCCTCTCAAAAGGAAGAAGAGCAGGAGCAGTCCTCACAGGAAACAAAACAGCAGCAGCTGGCGGAGGAATTTGCCAAGGAGAAGGAAGAATACTACCTGCTGCTTGCCAATGCTGAAAATCCGCTGCCGCAGGACTGGAGCATCCAGACCGAGGAGGTCCAGAACGGCTATGAGATGGACAAGCGGGCAGCGCCTGCCATGCGGGAGATGATACAGGCTGCCAAAGAGGACGGAGTGGAGCTGATGCTCTGCTCGGCGTACCGCTCGATTGAAAAACAGCAGCAGCTGTTCGACCGCTCGCAGCAGGCATACATGGCACAGGGGATGAGTGAAGAGGAAGCATACGCTAAAACTGCCACCGAAACCGCCATCCCGGGCACCAGTGAGCATCAGACGGGCTTGGCAGCAGACATTGTCACCCCGACCTACCAGATGCTCGATGCAGGCTTTGCAGACACACCAGCCGGTCAGTGGCTCAGCGAACACGCGACAGAGTACGGCTTCGTGCTGCGCTACCCGCAGGACAAGCAGGAGGTCACCGGCATCATCTACGAGTCGTGGCATTACCGCTTTGTCGGCAAGACCCACGCCAAACTGATGAAGGAAAGCGGACTGTGCCTGGAGGAATATTTGCAGCAGGAGCTGCCGGAAGGCTACACCGGAGCAAGCGAGCCGTATGATTTACCAAAGCAGCCATAATACAGCAAGGATGAAAGAGGGACGGAATGAAAAAATGGTTTGAAAAAATCTGCATCGGACTCATCTTTTTTCTTTCCGCCCTTTTGCTGATGTTTTTTGGCATACGCACAGCGGGCAAGACCATCGCCTTTGCACGGGCGGAGCGCATCGAGGTCATCAACAATCTGGTGGATGGCATCAGCGAAGGAGCGAACCTGACTTCCCAGGGCAAAAAAATGCAGACGGTGGTGTACGAGTACCTCAAGGCATTTTTACGGGCAGTAGCAGGCTTTGAATTTGTTCCGCGCAACGATTTTAGCATCTTGACCCACATCATCAACTCGCTGCCGCAGCCGACACAGGTGCTCTCCTTTGTTTACCACGGGAGGGATTTGACCATCAGCACCATTCAGCCCTCGCCCGAGCAGGTGGAACAGATGGTGCAGTCGTTGGAAAAAAAGCTGAAGATGCCTCAGGAGTACGAAAAGGTGGTGTACAGCTACTACATCGACTCCGACCAGCAGTGTGTGGCGCAGATTACCCTGATTGCCCGCAAATACGATGAAACCAATTTTTTATGCACAGTAGAGACCTGCGGCTCCTGTTCCTACGATAATGACATCGTAATTTTCTTTCATTTTTGTTTCCTCGTACCGGTTGATGCCGGATTTTCTGTTGGGTTTTGTATTTTTATGTTTTCTGATTTGTGATTATACTACCCGACATGTTAGGTGTCAAGACACCTATGTATATTGGTGTAAAGAAATTCTTGCACTATCCGTGCCTTCGCCCCTTCCCGGGAGAAAAATTAAATAAAAGCGAAAACAGATGGATAAATATAGTACCCGGAAACATCTGCAATCGTTCGTCGTTGTACTTGAATATGTTCGGGCTGTGTTGGCAAAATCGGAAGCTCTGTCTGAGCGTAGCGAGTTTGCTGACGATTTTGACGTTCTTAACAGCCAGGTTATATTCTAGTACAACCGGACGATGAAGCCGTTTCCGGGTACTATATTTACTCACATCTGTTACACTTTTATCTTTTTCTCTCAGTACTATATTTCACTATCAACAGTTCCACACTCAGCACATCCTGCAGTCTTCCGGTCTTCACTGCCTCCTCCGCATCAACAAAATCCTCTTCTGCCTGTTCAAGCTCCTCAACACTGTAAGCTCTCGCACAGGCCAGTATATTTCTTGCCACAAAAGACGGTACGCCAAGTCTGGTTGCAATTTCGTTCTGAGATGCCCCTTCCCCTGCCATTTTCTTTGCAAGGCACATCTGCCGGAATTGCTTCGACAGCAGGAACAGTATCCTCATCGGCGGCTCACGCAGCGTCAGAAGATCATTATACAGATCCAGTGCTCTCCTCTGATTTCGCTCCGTAACTGCACGAACCATATCGAAGATCTTATTCTCTGTCCGTGTTGTACAGATTTCCTCAATATCTTCTCTCGTTACAATATCCTGTCCCATGGTATATGTGATCAGCTTCTCCAGTTCCATACGGATATTTCCCATATCCGTACCGGTTTTTGTCAGAAAAAGTTCCATATCTCTGGTCGTGATCTTGCGTCCTTCTCTCGCCAGAATACCTGCTGCCCAGCGCATCAGTGTCTTTTCATCCTGCTTTGCAAACTCTACAATGCGGCCGCAGTTTTTCACCGCCTTATACATACGGCTTCGTTTATCTACCTCTTCTTCAACAAAAACCAGCCTCAGGTAATCCGGCAGCGTCTTCATATAATCTGCAAGTTCATCACATTTATTCTTAAAAAATCCGGAATTTTCCACAAGGACCACACGATGATCTGCAAAGAAAGGCATTGTCTCACAGAGGTCGATCATTTCACGCACCTCAATTCCTTTTCCTTCATATTTGGTAAAATTCATCGTATCATCATCCGGATTTAATGCATGAATCAGCTTTTCTTTGTACTGAATCTTCAGATACGCTTCCTCACCAAACAGAAGATATGCATTTTTGAATTTTCCTGTTTTAATGTCTTCCTGTAAATTTTTCACTTCCTGCGAAACCTCCTGAAAAATACCGTTTTCTGACGGAATGCCATCCACAGACAGCATTAATTATTCATTATCTGTTTAGTATAGACGATTTTGATTTTTTTCTCAATACCGTATCTCTGCTCACGGATGCACAAACGTATCCACCCATACCTCCTTACCATCGGTCTCTGCTGTCACAGCCCCTTCTTTCATTGTGTACCAAATCTTTGCCCCGGAATCTTCCAACCGTTCTATTGTCTCGCCAGACGGATGTCCATATGTATTTGTTGCCGAGCAGGAGACCACCGCAAGTTCCGGTCTCACCACATCCAGAAATTCCTGACAGGTGGAATATCTGGAGCCATGATGTCCCACTTTCAGAAAATCTACATCTTCCAGCTCCGGCAGAAGTTTTTTCTCCGTCTCTGTCCCGATATCACCGGTAAACAGCCCTTCAAAACCGCCATATGTCAGTTCCACGACCATACCGTCTTCATTCGCATCTGTTCCTGCAGTCCCTCTATCCGGTGAAAGGAATCGAAGAGAAGCTTTTCCAAGCGCAATTTGTTCCCCTTTTCTTCCCTTTTGTACATTCACGCCTGCTGCCTGCGCTTTATCCACCAATTGCTGATACGCATCGTCCGGTTGTGTCCATTCCGGTAAGATCAGGTTCTTCACCCTGACAGAAGTAAGATGTGTCCTCATATAATCAAACAGTTCCAGCACACCACTGATATGGTCATTATCCGTATGTGAGATCAAAATAGCATCAATCACTCCAATCCCCCGATTTTTAAGGAATGGCAGAATCTGATAGTGTGCAATATTCTTCTTGTTACTGCTGCCGCCATCGATCAGGAAATTCTGCCCCTGTGGAAGCTGAATAGAAATACAGTCTCCCTGTCCGATATCAAGACAGGTGATCTGCAGATTTCCAGACGGATGATAAATGAGGATTCCCAGTCCAAGTATCAGCATGATTCCTGATATACCTGACAGTAACTGATATTTTCTCAGCCATCCTTTTCCTTCCCCATGATTCTTTTCTTCCTGCATGAATGCATGATTTCCCGCCCTTTTTCCAGTTGCGCCATTCCATGTGACAGTTCCCCGACTCATTCCCAAAATTTCAACTCCCAAAAACAGCAATACATAATATCCGGCACATTGCCACAGCTTCGGACTTCCTGCGATCCATGTACAGAACGGAATTCCTGCTGCCAGTTCGCAGAGTTTCTCATACAGAAAAAGCAGCACTCTTCCAGGCAGCACCACATAAACTGCAGCACTGACCGATGCCATCCCAACCGCAACTGCTGCAATTCCACTGACCAGTACTACACTGACTGTCGGCAGCACCAGCAGGTTCAGAAAAAATCCAGCCAGCGAAATCTCTCCATAGATTCGCAGCATGATCGGAAAAGTCGTCATCTGCACAGCTATCGAAGATACCAGTGTTTTCATAACGGATGCCGCCAGACGATTCTCCACTCTAATGCATCCTGCCAATACCGGTGCCACTACACCAAGTCCGGCAACAGCCCCAAACGACAGCCAAAATCCACTGTTGTACAGATTTGCAGGTGCATCCAGAAGTAAAAGGACCGCCGACACTGCCAGCGCCGTCAGCAGATCATAGGTTCTTCCTGCGATTCTTGCACCAACCGCCACCAGAAACATGCCTACCGCCCGCATGGCAGAAACACTTTCCCCGGTAAGGATTCCATATTGCAGAAGAACACTGAGCACCACCATCCCGGCAGACACATTTCCAAATCCGGCTCTTTTCAGCAGATCAAAAAATCCAATCCCCAGTACACTGATGTGAAGTCCGGAAATTGCCAGTATATGAATAATCCCCGCCATCTGGTAACGAATCTTAACTTCATCTTCTAGGTTATCTTTCTCACCAAGCAGCATTGCTTCAAAAATACCGGCATCTTCCTTTGCCGCAATATCCAGCGTCTGCATTATCTTACTTTTCAGATTCTGCATAAACTGACCATATCTGGAATATTTGCTGCTCCATGCCAGAACCGCACCGTTTTTCATAAAATAGTAGATTTTCTGACAGGCGTAGAATTGCCTGGAATCAAATTCTCCAGGATTTCGTGGCTCAGGAATTTCTTCCAGTTTTCCCGAAATCTTAACAGTGGTTCCAATCGGGAACTCTTTATTCGATTTTAAAAATACTCTTAAATTTTTTATGGGAATTTGTTCTGATCCGACGATCAGACAGACATGTTTAAGATAGGCAGAAAGAGAATATTCCGTAGCCTGATATTGCTGCACCTCCCCGCAGATGACAGCTTCCGGATGTTTTTCAATATATAATTGTACAGATTCCGGCAAAGGATTTCCACTGATCCGTGCAAATCCCGCCAGATCCATCAACCATATACAAAACATCAGGATCAGGCATACAAGACACACCGGGCGTCTTTTCATAAGCCTTCCTTTCTGTATATAGAACACCGCAGGCTATTCCACCTGCGGCATTACTGCATCAGGACTCCTTTGGTTTCTCGTCCTGTGCAATTAAATCTTCATTCTTTTCATAAAATTTGTATAACGGCAGACTGTCCTGGAAGTTCCCCTCCGTACTGCCTTCAATAGATATCTGAGCCCTGTCAACATCACAGGAATCTATAATAGAATTCACAACCGAGTAAATAGAGATATTTCCTCCTACTTCAGGTGTTTCATCACGAAAAGTACTGTTCATGTTAATATAGCAGATCCTGTCCGCTGTAATCACACTCAAAACCAGAGAACTGTCTGGTATCGTTGCATAATGCCCTTCTTCCATCGGTCCCTTTGCAAGCTGCTCAAGCACGATACGTTCTTTTGGAAGAGATCTTCGATAATATACATTTCTGGTTTCTTTCACCAGATTTTTTCCATTTTTATCCATAAAATACAGTGTAAAAGTATCATAACGATAGCTTTCTTTGTCTTTTCCGGTATATTGCGCAAATGTATCTGAAGCCATCTCTCCAACTTCCTGATTTCGCGAGTTGGTCAGCGGCTGACCTCCAACTGTAAACTGGACTTTATGAATATCCGGAATCTGCAAAAATGTCTGCACAACTCCGTCGCGTGTCATAACCTCCCGGATCTTGCTCATTTTTGAGTATTCTTTACTGAAGTCTATGACAAGCAGATCTTTCTGCACTTCATAAGAATTGATGGAAACATCTTCTGGAAGAAGGCTGATTTCCCCATCCGGTGCATCTTTGCTCCCAAGCTTCTGCATAAGATCTTTTACCATAAAATCTGCCGTCTCTTCTCCGGGTGAATATGGTTCTTCTCTGAGAACCGTCTCACTCTCGTTCAGATAATACAGATGGTACTTACTCTCATCCTGCGAATCCTTACTGCTTTTTGTCTCAATACTGCATCCGGCAAGTAAACTGCAAACCAGTGCTGCCAGAAGAAGTACTCTTATATATTTCTTCATCCGGCACCTCCTACGGAATATAAGATAACGGGACACGAACTGAGAATGTAGTTCCTTCCCCTTCTCTGCTGAATACTTTGATCACACCATGATGCATGGCAATCGTACTTCTTGTTATCGCAAGTCCAAGACCGGTTCCTCCGATCTCTCTGGAATGTGATTTGTCCACACGATAAAATCTCTCGAAAATACGGTCGATGGAATCCTCTGGGATACCCATACCGGAATCTGCTACCGTAACATAGAAAAACTTATGATCTGCGTCAAGTGACACACGTACCCAGCCATCATCTACATTGTATTTTATCGCATTTTCAACAAGGTTACTGATCGCAGATGTAAATTTCAGTTCATCCACATCCGCTTCCACAGGACGGAAACTGTCAAGGATCAGGTCAATATTGCGTTTGTCCGCGATCGGACGCAGACGTTTGAGAATATCCTCCAGAAGCTGATTGATATCCATATGACTGATCTGAAGATCTGCAGATTTCTTGTCCATTTTTACCAGAGTCAGAAGATCGGTAATAATACGGTTTTCCCTGTCAATCTCCGCTGTAATGTCACGCATAAATTCCTGATAAAGTTCTTCCGGAACTCCTTCCTGTCCGACAAGGGAATCTGCCAGAACCTTCATGGAAGTCATTGGTGTCTTCAGTTCATGCGATACATTGGAAACAAACTCTGATCTTGATTCATCCAGTACTTTCATACGTGCAAGCATCTTATTGAATGCATCCGTAATAAGCTCTGTTTCTGTATAATCCGGAACTGAAATCTCATCTTTCTGATATCCGTCAGTAAGATCTTCGATGGATTTGGTAACACTGGCCAGCGGTTTGACCAGAATCGTAGAAAGGCCATAGGCAAGCAATACAGACAATGCAACGATAATTCCTGTGAGCAGCATCGCCATCTGTTCCTGCTCTCCCACCGTTGCCATAATGTCACTGATTGAAATATTTACAAGCATGGCTCCCTGAATCTGCGGGACATCCGCGCTCTTTACGGGAACAGCCATTTCCAGCATCTGCCCGTATCTGCGGTAATTTGTGACTTCTCCGTTCTTAAAACACTTCACGACCTTTGGTGAGATCAGCGTCCGTCCTTCATCTACATGATAGGTATCTGCAACTACTTTCAGATCTCTGTCTACAATCACCATTCTTCCGCCATATACATTAGACAACAACTCCAGCTTGCTGTTCACAGACTGTGAGCTGGAGTCATTGAGATAATTTTCTTTGATGATCTGATTACACAGAATCGCACACTGTGTACTGACCTCACTTACCTTTACTTCAATTGCCTGTTTTTCATAATTACTGATCATGAGTTGTGTCACGATAGCACTTGGCACAATTCCCAGTATGAGCAGTATGACCAGTATCCGAAAACGCAGACTCTTAAAAAACTTTGTCTTTTTTTTCGTTACCATGGGTTATGCCTGGAAGTAATATCCTACGCCCCATTTGGTGTGTACATATTTAGGCTCACTGGGATTAGCCTCGATTTTTTCACGAAGACGCCGAATATGTACATCAACGGTTCTGACATCTCCCGGATATTCATATCCCCAGACAATATTCAGAAGATTTTCACGACTGTATACCTTGTTCGGATTGAATACGAGAAGCTCCAGCACATCAAATTCCTTTGCTGTAAGATTAATTTCCTTGCCTGCAATAAATACACGGCGGCTCTCGCAGTCCAGTTTCAGATCGCCTGCTTCAATTGTCTTCGCCTTTTCCTTTTCTTCATGTTCAGAACGCGCACGACGCATGATTGCTTTGATTCTGGCCTTTACTTCAAGAATATTAAATGGTTTTGTAATATAGTCATCTGCCCCGTAGTCCAGTCCAAGGATCTTGTCCATGTCCTCACCTTTTGCAGTAAGCATGACGATCGGAACATTGGAGAATTCTCTGATCTGCTGGCAGACTTCCAGTCCATCCATCTTCGGAAGCATCAGGTCCAGAAGGATAATATCGTATTTATTCTCCTTTGCCTTCTCAACCGCTTCTTCTCCGTCATAAGCACAGTCAACTTCCATACCGTCCTGTTCCAGATTAAAACGGATTCCTTTTACGATCAGTTTCTCGTCATCAACTACTAAAACTTTCCTGCTCATTCTTTTCTCCTTATTTCACAGCTATTTTATCCTTTATCGCCGAAAACGTACTTTCTTTGATTCCCGGCACCTGCATGATCTCCTCAATACTGGAAAAGGAACCATGTTCCTCTCTGTACGTAAGAATTGCCTGTGCCTTGGCATCACCGATTCCTGACAGGCTCTTAAGCGCAGCTGCATCTGCTGTGTTGATATTCACTACACCATTTGCATCTGTTGTCTCAGATCCCGGATCCGCCGGCTGTATTGCCGCAGGTAAAGCTCCCTCTTCCGCTTCTTCCTGCGTAGGTACATAAATCTGCTGTCCGTCACTGACCGGCTGTGCCTGATTCACGGCCGAAGCCGCTGCTTCCGGTGAAAATCCACCAGCTGCCTCTATTGCCTGAAAAATCCGACTGCTCCCATCCAGTTCGTAAACTCCCGGATTCGTTACTGCTCCGCAGACATCCACAAAAATCATTTCCGGCTCTGTCTCCACCGGCATCTCCGATAGCTCCGCTTCTGCTGATATTTTTGCTTCCGCCAGATCCTCTGTTGCATCATTCCCAGCCTGTGTATCATCCTGTGTTTCTGATTCTGATACAGTATCCTGTCCGTCCAGCATTATTTCTGTTTTGTTTTTCTGACATCCGCTCATTCCTGACAAACCTGCCAGAAAAAATATGCTCAATATCAGACTGTAAAAATTTACTTTCATGATCTCGGTTCACTTCCCTCCGTAGGATTACGGCAGACCTCCCCGATTCTCATACTTAACCATGTCTTATTTTAACGAATTCCCGGTAGATTTACAATAGGAAACTTTATTTATTCCTGTGCATGATAACTTTATTATTCCCATTTAAAAATCACAATGCCGGCAATCGCGATCAGCATTCCCAGAATCTTTCTCCACTCAAACGGTTGCTGCATTGTTCCAAACATTCCCAAAAGTTCAATTACATATGCCACGATCAACTGGGAAATGACGATCAGCATAGCTGCTTTTGCAGGCCCAAGTGCCCCCATGCTCTGAATAACAGTAATTGTAATAAATGCCCCGATCACTCCGCCAAGAAGCGTGTATTTATTATCTACCTGCCATAATGCCGAAACACTCTGTCTTCCTGTAAATATCCATGCCAGCACGCAGACCATAAATGCTGAGAGCTGCACCCATCCCGTTGATACCCATAAACTGGTCTGTTTCGTCACTTCTGTATTAAAAACACCCTGAATACTCATCAGCGCTCCCGAGATCAATGCCGTAAAAAATCCCCACATAATGCAACCTCCACTCAGCTCAGATGCTTTTCCTATACCTAGCTGCAAATTTTATTATCAGCATATGCAGAAAATCTGTTTTTTATACAAGGAACCACTTCAAAAAATCACATATAAAATTCTATAATTTTCGCAGAAAAAAATCCCGCAGCTTCATATGCCACGGGATCCTGGAAATGATATTTCTTTCACTATATCATGCATTATTTGATGCTTACGACTCTGTAACCTGCATCCTTGACGATTTTTCTAAGCTGTTCGTCATCAAGTTCGCGATCATAAGAAACGACTGCTTCGTTCTCAGAAAGATTTACTTTTGCAGCTGCTCCATCGATCTTATTGATTGCCTCTGTGACAGCCTTTACGCAATGTTCGCAGTGCATACCGGAAATTTTGAGAACCTTCTTTCCAAGTATCGGATTCTCAAGTTTTTTATCCGGAATATCGAGAACGATCTCTCCACCGCCGCCTCCACAGCATGGGCTTTCTCCTTTAAAATGTTTGATAGAACCCTTCAGTGCAAACCCAAGCAAAACAATTACGATCAGTACTATAATTATATCTACCACTATTTGTCACCTCTTCTAAATTCTTCGTCTTTTTTCTGTTCCCTCTTTTTCTTGATCCACTGGAATCCCTGATAGAGCAGCATTCCTACAATATAGATAACAATGACCGCACCAAACATATACATTGTGGATCCTGTAGAATTTCCCATATTAGTGCCTCCTATTTTAAATGATTCTTAGAAGACTGTGTAGTACTCTTATGAAAAGCAGCACCGCTGCATCCACCGCAGCTTCCACAGTTTCCACTGCATCCGGCACACCCCGTATGTTTACCTTCTTTGGTATTCTTTACACTTTTATAAATGATAAATGCACAATATCCAAGGATCAGAATCATTATAATAATATTTGCCAGCATTTCACTCATCCTCTCTTCATCAAGTACTGCCAGTCATCGGTTTCGAATCAAACAGAGGCCGGACACATCTCTGTATCCAGCCCCCTTATTATTACATTTTTTATTATGCCTGTACAGAACGTTTAGAATAAACTTTCTGATCTTTGTACGGATCCGGTCTGAACAGCAGGAACAGCATTACAATAAGTACTACGAATCCTACTACAGTTCCGAAACCGAATGCTCCACCAGTTACAAAGGAACCAATCTGATAGAAGCAGAGGCAAACAACGTAAGCAAAGATGTTCTGGAAAAGAATTGCGAACCAGAACCATTTTCTGTCGTTCATTTCTTTTGCCATAGTTGCAATAGCTGCAAGGCAAGGAGAATCAAGAAGGTTGAACATCAGGAAGGAGAAAGCTGCGATTCCTGTCGGGAACCAGCTTGCAACACCTGCTGCAACGTTTACTGCATCTTCTGTATCACCAGCTACGTTAGCCAGGACACCCATTGTAGATACGATAGCTTCTTTTGCTGTAAAACCGGAGATAGAAGCTGCTACCGGCTGCCATTCACCGAATCCAAGTGGAGCAAAGATCGGAGCGATCACACCACCGATTGCTGCCATAAGGCTGTCTGCGCTGTCTTCTACCATACCGAATCCACCATCTGTGAATCCAAATCCACCAAGGAACCACATTACTACGCAGGCAAGGAACAGGATTGTACCAGCTTTGATGATGAAGCCTTTCAGCCTTTCCCATACATGAAGGAGAACTGTTTTAACCTGCGGAATATGATACTGTGGAAGCTCCATTACGAACGGAGCCGGTTTACCGGAGAACGGTTTTGTCTTCTTAAGAATGATTGCTGCTACAAGTACAGCTACGATTCCGATGAAGTACATCAGAGGAGCGATAAAGGAGCTCTCTGCATATCCTGCAGTTTCACCAGCGATTACACCACCCATAAGAGCGATAACCGGAAGTTTGGCACCACAAGGAATAAATGTTGCTGTCATAATAGTAAGACGTCTGTCATTGTCCTGTTCGATGGTCTTGGAAGCCATGATTCCAGGGATACCGCATCCTGAAGAAATCAGAAGCGGAATGAAGCTCTTACCGGAAAGTCCGAAGTGACGGAATACACGGTCCATAACGAATGCAATACGTACCATGTAACCACAGTCTTCAAGGATGGACAGGAACAGGAACAGAATTGCCATCTGAGGAACGAATCCAAGTACTGCACCAAGACCACCGATGATACCATCAACTACAAGTCCCATTACCAGGTCACCGGCACCGATGCTGGTAAGGATGTTTGTAAAGAAGTCCTGAATAGCTACTACAAATACATCATTTGTCCAGTCTGTTACGAATGTTCCGACTGTTGTTACGGACACATAATATACAAGCCACATAACTGCAACAAAAATCGGGATACCAAGAATACGGTTGGTAACGATACGGTCGATCTTATCGGATACAGTCAGTTTATCTTTTGCTTTTTTAACCGTCGTATTAACGATCTTCTGGATGAATTTGTATCTTTCGTCTGTTACGATACTTTCCATGTCATCGTCATGCTGTTTTTCAAGTTCCTGACGTTTTGTATCAACCAGAGACTGTCCGGAAGCAGAAAGCTTCATAGCCTCTTTTACTTTTTCATCATTCTCAAGGAACTTAACCGCATACCATCTCTTCTTATCATCTGTAACAGATGTAGGAAGAACACCTTTTACTTCGTCGATAGCTGCTTCCATATCTTTGGAGAAGATTTCTTTTGGAAGATCAACTTTGCTGCTCTTTGCAACTTTGACAGCCTCGTCAATCAATTTGTCAAGGCCTTCCCCTCTCAGCGCAGATGTCTCAATGATCGGGCAGTCAAGCAGCATGGAAAGACGCTTGGTGTCAATCTTGATTCCTCTTTTTTCAAGAAGATCAGCCATGTTCAGTGCAATAACAACCGGAACACCTGTCTCGATCAGCTGAGTGGTCAGATACAGGTTACG
>OGZO01001545.1_pt1 | contig 16863 bp, 17 predicted proteins | sample 1576721 | NCBI WGS metagenome assembly OGZO01 (sample SAMEA3541516, study PRJEB24748) | human gut metagenome | biome: human gut; feature: human-associated habitat; material: faeces | place: China | collected 2012 | reverse complement strand
AGACAGGAATCGGTGATTTTATCAGACGAACAAGTTTAGATGAATTTCCGCAATTTTTTAATGTATTACGAGGCGATATGTCGATTATAGGTACTCGCCCGCCCCTTATTTCAGAAACGAATCTGTATGAGCTTCGCCATCGTGCAAGATTGGCAGGTAAGCGGACGAAGTGATATTACCGATTTTGAAGAAGTAGTTCGTCTTGATAAAGAGTACATCACAAACTGGAATATTGGGCTAGATATAAAAATATTGTTTAAAACGATATTGGTAGTCTTTAAGAAAGATGGATCAATGTAAATCCTATAAGCAGCTTATTTTATAGAGAGAATAGGCTGCGAAAGGCTAGATGTAGATAAGTTATAAATATAAAGATTGCATGGAAAATAGAATGCTTGCAAAAGATGGAGGAATAAAAATGACAAAAAATTATACGATTGCAGTTGCTGGAACGGGATATGTTGGTTTGTCAATTGCAACATTATTATCACAGCATCATAAGGTAATGGCTGTAGATATTGTAAAAGAAAAAGTTGATTTAATTAATAACAGAAAGTCACCAATTCAAGATGACTATATCGAAAAATACTTAGCAGAGAAAAATCTAAATCTTACAGCGACACTTGATGCAAAAGAAGCATATAGTAATGCAGACTTTGTAGTAATTGCAGCACCAACAAATTATGATTCTGCGACACAGCACTTTGATACATCTGCTGTAGAAGCAGTTATTAAACTTGTTATGGAATACAATCCAGAAGCAATCATGGTTATTAAATCTACAATTCCCGTTGGCTATACACAGTTAATCAGAGAAAAAACAGGAAGCAAAAATATTATATTCAGTCCAGAGTTCTTAAGAGAAAGCAAAGCTTTATATGATAACTTATATCCTTCCCGTATCATTGTAGGTACAGATTTAAACGATGAAAAGTTAGTAAATGCGGCACATGAATTTGCAGCATTATTACAGGAAGGTGCCATTAAAGATAGTATTGATACTTTATTTATGGGATTTACAGAAGCAGAGGCAGTTAAGTTATTTGCCAATACTTATCTGGCACTTCGTGTTGCTTACTTTAATGAGTTAGATACTTATGCGGAAAGTAAGGGATTAAATACACAGCAGATTATCAATGGTGTATGTCTTGATCCTCGTATTGGAAGTCATTATAATAATCCATCTTTTGGTTATGGTGGATATTGCTTACCCAAAGATACAAAACAGTTACTTGCTAATTATACGGATGTGCCAGAAAACTTAATTGAAGCGATTGTTGAAAGTAATAGAACAAGAAAAGACTTCATTGCAGACAGAGTTCTTCGTTTAGCTGGTTATTATGGTTATGGCGAAGATAACGAATGGAACGAAGCACAGGAAAAAACAGTAACAATCGGTGTATACCGCTTAACAATGAAGAGTAATTCCGACAACTTCCGCCAGAGTAGTATTCAGGGAGTTATGAAGCGTATCAAGGCCAAAGGAGCAACTGTTGTTATTTATGAACCAACTTTAAAAGATGGAGAAACATTCTTTGGTTCTGTAGTTGTAAATGACTTAGAAAAATTTAAAGAAATGTCTCAGGCAATTATTGCGAATAGATATGATGAATGTCTGGATGATGTGAAGGATAAGGTTTATACGAGAGATATTTTCCAGAGAGATTAAGAATTATTGTAGAAAATGTGGAGGAAAACATGGCACGGAAGAAGAAAATATTGTATATAGTTGAAGCCATGGGGGGAGGAGTATTTACATATATTGTTGATTTGGCGAATGAATTGGTAAATAAATATGATATATATATTGCTTATGCTGTAAGAAAGCAAACCCCTAGAAATTTTGCAGAATATTTTGATAAAAGAATTCATTTGATTAAGGTTAAGAACTTTGAACGTTCAATCAATCCGTTTAAAGATATAAAAGCCTTTTTGGAAATTAAAAAAATAAAAAAAATAGTAAATCCAGATATTGTTCACTTACATAGCAGTAAAGCTGGAGTTTTGGGGAGAATAGCATTTAGAAAAGATGACATTTCTTTATATTATACTCCGCATGGTTATAGTTTTCTAATGGAGAATACAGGAAAAATCAAAAGATTTATTTATAGAACAATTGAAAAAATTTGTGCAGTGAAAAATTGTACAACAATAAGTTGTAGTGAAGGTGAACATAAAGAAACTATAAAGTTGACATCCAAAGCTACATTTGTTGATAATGGAATCAATGTACCTGAATTGAAAAAAATTATTGATGAAGTGATTCCTAAAGAACACACACTTACAGTTTTTACATTAGGACGTATTTGTTATCAAAAAAATCCAGAATTATTTAATAAGATTGCAGAAGCATTACCTGATGTTCAATTTATATGGATTGGAGATGGGGAGTTGCGTGAAGTTTTAAAGAGTAAAAATATTAAAATTACTGGTTGGGTAGAACGTAAAATAGCAATTGAAAATGCAGTTAATGCGGATATTTTTTTATTAACAAGTTTGTGGGAAGGATTACCAATAAGTTTGTTAGAAGCAATGTATATGAAAAAATTGTGTGTGGTTAGTGATGTTATAGGAAACCGCGATGTTATTTCTAATGGAAGAAACGGGTATGTTTGTAATAAAGAAGAAGAATTTGTGAAGGCTATTTTGGAAAATAATACAGCATATATTAAACAAGCATATGATGATATAATGGAAAAGTATAATACAGCTGTTATGGCACATAGATATGCTCAGATATATAATAATAACTGAGGAGGTATATATGAAAAAAATAGCAATTATTTCATCAGGATATTTTCCTGTCCCAGCAGTAAAGGGTGGAGCGGTAGAAACTTTAATAGAAAAATTAATAATAAGTAATGAATTAAATCATTTTTATGATTTTGAAGTGTATAGTACATTTGATAAGCAGGCAGAAAAATTATCAGACTATAGATATACAAAAGTGGAATATATTCGAGATGATAAATTGATGGAGAAAATTGATAATATTATATATGCTATAGCACGGATATTTATCAAAAGTAGTAAACAGATGTCTTTTAGATATATCATGCATAGAATAAAGTATATATGGTGTGTCTCAAAGCGATTGAGAGACGATAATTATGATTATGTGTTAATTGAGAATACAGCAACATTGTTCTGGTGTCTAAAATTGTTTGGAAATGCTAAAAGATATAAGGATAAAATTTTATATCATGTTCATAATGAGGTGCATAATACTTTTGGATGTAAGAAGTTGATTTGTAAATCCAGAACCATTTTAGGAGTTAGTCAATATATAAATAAATCCTTAGAAAAGAAATTTGTCAAAATAGATAAAAATAAATTTCGTGTTTTGTATAATGTGGTAGATTTGGAAAAACTAGAAACGGCTTCCAAGAAAAGAAAATATATTAGAGAAAAATATAGAATAAAGGATGAAGAAATAGTATTTCTATTTGCAGGACGAATTTGTAAGGAAAAAGGTATTTATGAAGTGATTAATGCTTTTTCTCATATAAAAAATGATAATGTAAAACTAATAGTTGCAGGAAATTATTATTTTGGAACTAATTTGGTAAATGATTTCGAGAAGAAAATACATGATATGGTAGAAAAATATAAGGAGAAAGTTATATTTACAGGGTTTATTCCTAATAAGGAAATTGGTGCATATTACAGTGCAGCAGATATCACAATTTTACCGTCTATATGGGAGGAACCAGCAGGGTTAACAGTGCTTGAATCGATGGCAGCAACATCAGGAGTGACAATAACTACAAATTCTGGTGGTATTCCAGAATATATGGGAAATAAAAATGGGATTATTTTAGATAAAAATAATCCTGAATTTATAGAAAATTTAACATTTATTATGAATGAAATGATAAATGATGAAAAACAACGTAAAGAATATGAGAAATTAGGAAAAAAAAGAGTAAAAAAATTTAATTATATTGATTATATTAAATATTTTAGAAATTGTATAGAGTAGAGGGTAATATTATGAAAGATAAAGTTAAAGTACTTTTTTTTATGGATGGAATAGGAAATGCTGGTGGAATACAAGAAATGACAATAAAATGGATGCAAAATATTGATCGGGAAAAAATTCAGATTGACATATTGTCATATAATACTGGAAAAAAAGATAATTATGCAGAACGGGTAGAAGCTTTAGGCGGTAGAGTGTTTTTGATTGATACATATATGAGAAGGGGGAAATTACTTACTAGTCTGAGACAAACAAAAGAATTTTTTGCTAATCATCATTATGATATTCTTCATGCACATTCATCTTCAAAGGCTGTTTTTATAATGTGGTATGCTAAAAAATATGGAATTAAAACGAGAATTTTGCATTCGCATTGCACACAGTTTGTTGTTCAAGGGAAAATATCTTTAATTTGTGCTGAATTGTTAAAAATACCAACATTGGCGTTAACAACGGATTATTATGCTTGTTCTCCAGAAGCGGGAGAATTTTTATTTGGGAAAAGAGCTGTACAAAAAGGCTTAGTGACAATTGCTCATAATGGAATTGAAACTTCAAAATTTATAAAGAATGATGAGATAAGAGAAAACATGCGAGCAAAATTAAAGGTAGATAATTTGTTTGTGATAGGAAATGTAGGAAGATTTAGCCCACAAAAGAATCATTCATATTTAATTGACATTTTTAAAGCTGTCTGTGAAAAATGTGATGAGGCTGTACTCGTATGTGTAGGTAATGGAAAATTAGAAAAGGAAATTCAAGAAAAAGCAAAGAGATTAGGAGTTTTTGATAGAATTTTATTTTTAGGATTTAGAAAAGATGTAAGTGATGTGATGCAGGCTTTTGATGTTTTGGTAATGCCTTCATTATTTGAAGGATTACCAGTTACGGGAGTAGAAGCTCAAGCTGTTGGAATACCAGCGTTATTTGCGACTACTATTACGAAGGATGCAGCAATTTTGCCTAAAAGTGATTATATGTCCTTAATGGAATCTCCAGAAAAATGGGCCGAAAAAATATTGCAATATAAAGATCAAATAAGGATAAGTGATCCACATAAATATATAGTGGATAGAGGATATGATATTAAGATAGAGACTAAAAAAATTGAAGAATTTTATATGTCTAAATTGATTAATAGGAGAGATAGATGAAAAAAAAAGTTTCAATTATAATGCCAACATATAAAGGGGCTCAAATTATAGAAGCTTCGATTCAAAGTATTTTAAATCAACAATATGAGAATTTAGAATTAATTATTGTTGATGATAATGGAAAAGGAACAAAAGAACAGTGTGAAACAGAAAAAATTATAAATAAATTTTTACCTAATGATAAGGTGATTTATCTAATTCATGATATAAATAAAAATGGAAGTGCAGCACGAAATACAGGAATTAGGAAGGCATCAGGTTATTATGTTGCCTTTTTAGATGATGACGATTGCTTTTTGCCAGATAAAATACAGAAACAGGTTGAATTGTTTGAACAATTATCGGACGAGTATGGTTTGGTATATGGAGGATTAGAGGAAAGATACGCATCAGGGAAAAAACGAATTATTTTGCCACAAGAAGTTGATGATTTTTTGTTTGAATATTTAGTGGGAAAATTATATGTATGTTCAAGTACTATTATGCTACGCATGGAGGCAATAAAGAAGACGGGTTTTTGGGATGAATCTTTTCAAAGACATCAAGATATGGAATATATAGTTAGGGTTGCTTCAACATATAAAACATCCTATATAAATGAGGCTTGTATTATAAAAGAGAGAGTAGATCGTGATTTACCTCAAGATGCTATAAAAGTGGAAAAATATAGGCTGCATTATCTTTCAAAGATGATGCCGTATATTCAAAGATATGATAAAAGAAGACAAAGTGAGATTTATTTTTTTAATTACTTATCAATTGGAAAGGCATATTTAAAAAACAGAAAAATCAAAAAGGCAATATACTATGCTATGATTTCTAAAATGCCAATAAGAATGTTTTTAAAATATTTTTCAGATGCGATTAAGTTTATAAAAAAGGAGAATATTAAGAATGTTTAATTCCAAAAGTTCTGAAGGTGTTGCTGTGAATCTGCTGTTTGCAATGATAGTTATGCAAGGACTCATTACAGGATTTTTTGAACATGCACTTAAAATAAAAAGTAGTGCCAATTTAGCAGTATTGTTATTGTGGACAGTAACATTTGTATGGGGAATATTTAAGAAAGAACAATATCGAGTTTGTACAAGTAGTATAATTTGGTGTTTATATATAATTTGTATATATTTTGTATCAAAATATATTTGGAGAAGTTCCCAGTTTTATCCAATGCTGATTATATTTTATGCCTTTATTCCTATGATTATATCATGTCAAAAAATTAATGCAGAAAAAGTTCTTCGTTATGCGTTATATATTTCATGTTTAAGTATTTTTTATTTAAAAGAATTGTTTGCACTTCAATATGAAGGTTATAATCAAGCAAGTATGGGGAATTCATATAGTGTTGCAACAGGATTGATAGCATTTTTTATTCATTTCTCCTATTATAGAAAAGAGTCAGATATACATATAAAACTAGTGTATATATATAATGTTTTTCTACTGTTTCGTTTATTGCTTACAGGTAATAGAGGTGCAATTTTATCATTGATCATTTGTGGAATAGTTTTAATACTTAATAAGCAAACGACGATAAAGAGACAAATTATCTTAATAATAGTATGTACTATAGCTATAGTAAGTTATTTGAATATCAATAATATTTTAAAAATTATTTTTCCTTTTATGAATAAAATAGGAATTCAGATGCCTAGTTTTATTTTAAAAACGACAGATTTAATAGGAGAGTCGTCTAGGGGAATTGATAATGGGCGTAATGTATTGTATCAGACGTTATTTGGTTATATAAATAAAAATCCTATAATAGGATATGGGATAGGTTCAATACCTACATATACTAATTATCCATGGGCGCATAATTATTTATTACAATTCTGGTTTGAAGGTGGAATAATTTTGCTTTTAATTGCTGTGATAATTTTTGCATGGTATTTAATTTTTTTGATTGGAAATAAAAATGAGAGAAAGGAAGAATTAATAATTGCAATTTTAGTATTCTGTGAATGTGTACCAAGATATTTGATTTCAAATGATCCATGGAGAGGAACGGCAGTTTGGTTAATGATGGGATATGGAACTATTAAAGTATTTAAAGCATTCAAAATTAAGAATAAGATTTATAAAGTGGTGGTGAGGGGAAAATGAAAATATTTAATTTTATTCGAAAACTATTAAAGAAGATATTATTTCCTAATACATATTCATCAGATGCCTATATAAACTACTTGAGAAAAAAGGGGGTATCTATTGGAAAAGGATGTTATATTTGGAGTCCGAATCATACATTTATAGATGTGCAACGTTCAGAAATGTTAGAAATAGGTGAATATTGTAAAATTACGCGTGGGGTAATAATATTGAACCATGATTATAGTATGTCAGTTATTAGAAGAAAGTATCATATACATATTGGAGATGCTAGAAAAACGAAAATAGGTAATAATGTTTTTATTGGAATGAATGCAATAATATTAATGGGAACTCATATAGGTAATAATTGTATTGTTGGAGCAGGCGCAGTTGTGTCAGGAAGATTTGATGATGATGTAGTTATTGCTGGAAATCCAGCAAGAGTAGTTTGTACAATAGAAGAATATTATAAGAAACATCGAGAAAATCAATATAGTAAAGCAGCAGAATTTTATTTTGAGATGCAGAAAAAAAGAGGATATTCACCATCTATTGATGATATGGGAAATGCCTTTGCATGGATGTATCTTCCAAGAAGTTTAGAAACGGTGGATAGATATAGACATTTTTTTCACTTGAGTGGTGATCAGGATGAAGAAGTTATAAAAGATTTTCTAGAGAATAATGGAGAATTTAGCTCCTATGAAGAGTTTGAAAAAAGTTTAAAAACATATATTAAAGAAGGTTAAAAGTAAATGAGAATGTATAAAAAATTAATTTCAAAGATTGTTACAGCTAAAAAACTTAAATCGGAGTTTGGATTTAATATAGCATATGTTAGCAGTATGGCATCAATTTTTCATAAGGAGAATAAACTTGGAAGATATTTTACTAATAAAAAAGAAAAAGCAATAAAAAAAAATATATATACCGTTACTGAGAATGTACAAAAAAAGTATAAGAATATTTGTGAAAAAAAATATAGGATACAAATGGATTCTAAGATATGGGTATTTTGGTGGCAAGGAATTGATAATGCGCCTGAACTTGTTAAGTTGTGCATAGAAAGTATTAAAAAAAATTTAGATAATCATGAGCTTATAATTATAGATAAAAATAATTTAGAGAAATATATAAATTTACCAGATTATATTTATCAAAAATTTAATAAAGGGGAAATGTGTACTGCTAATTTTGCTGATATTATAAGAGTGGCGTTATTGGCCGAATATGGTGGAATTTGGTTAGATGCTACGATTTTTATGACAAGTCCATTTAATGATGAATTTTATAATTATGAATTTTGTAGTAATAAAAGAAAAAATCAACCAACTTCTTTATTATATCCAGCTAAATGTAGATGGGGAACCTATTTTTTGGCAAGTGGAAAGGAAAATTTACTATTTAAATATGTTAGAGATGTATTTTATGAATATTGGAAATATCATGATATGTGTATAGATTATGGAATGATTGATTTTGTAATAGATTTAGCTTACGATAACAATGAAAAGGTAAGAAAAATGATGGATGAAGCTCCTTATTATGGAGAAAAAATACATTATTTACTACCTCTTCTTAATGATGTTTATAATGTAGAAGAATATAAGGAAATAATAGCAGAGAATAATATACATAAGCTTAGTTACAAAGTAAAATTAAAAGATGAAATTAATGGATTACAAACATTTTATGGATATATCAAAGGCAAAAAATAGTGCAAGAAAGAAAAAAATAAAAATTAAATTATTATATAGAGGTTCATATGGATGGTAGAATAAAAAATACAGTAAGAAATTCAGTTAGTGGTTTTGTCAATAAATTTTGTATGCTTTTTTTCCCTTTTGCAATTAGAACATTAACCATAAGATATATGGGAGCTGAATATTTGGGATTAAATAGTTTATTTACATCCGTTCTTCAAGTATTAAGCTTAACGGAACTAGGATTAAGTAATGCCGTGGTATTTAGCTTATATAAGCCTATAGCAGAGGGAGATAAAAAGTTAATAGGAGCGATTTATAATTTTTTACGAAAGATTTATAGGGTAATAGGAATAATAATATTAGTGGTGGGCGTACTAATTACGCCCGTATTACCTAAACTTATTTCAGGAGATGTTCCCACAGACATAAATATATATATATTATATTATATATATTTATTTAATACGGCTATATCATATTTTTTATTTGCATATAAGGAATGTCTATTAACTGCTCATCAAAGAAGTGATATATCAAGTAATATCTCTACTTTTACATATACAGGGATGTATTTATTGCAGTGTGTAGTGATTGTGCTATTTCAGAATTATTATATATATATATTGTTTTTACCATTATGTACTATTGTAATAAATATAATGCGTTCTGTACAAGTTGATAAGATGTTTCCTGATATTGTATGTGAGGGAAAATTGGATAAAGATAATATAGATGCATTAAAAAAAAGAATAGGAGGCCTGGTATTATATAAGATAAGTGGTGTATGCAGAAATTCGTTTGATAGTATTGTTTTATCAGCTTTTTTGGGATTAATTGTTCTTGCGAAGTACCAAAACTATTTTTACATAATGAATTCTGTTGGAAATATGATTGCCATTGTGACTACAGCAGCAACAGCAAGTATTGGTAATAGTATTGCAACAGAAAGTATTGAAAAGAATTATATTAATTTTAACGTCTTTTCTGCATTATATAATTGGGTTTCGGGATGGTGCACTGTTTGTCTATTATGTTTGTATCAACCATTTATGAATTTATGGCTTGGGAAAGATTATTTATTTTCATTTGACATAGTGGTTTTATTGTGTATATATTTCTATGTATGTAAAATATCAGATATATTATATACTTATCGACAAGCAGCAGGATTATGGTGGGAAGATAAATTTCGCCCTATTGTGGAGTCTGTTGTAAACTTAGTCTTGAATATATTGGTAGTAAAAAATTTTGGAGTTTGTGGAGTTATTATATCTACGATTGCAACTATTGCTTTTATAAACATTCCATGGGGAGCGTATATTTTATTTAAATATTATTTTAGAGAAGAGATAATCCCGTTTTTAAAAGACACCTTAAAATATATAGTTGAATTAATGGTGGTATGTATAATAACGTATAGCATATGTACTCTGATTACGGGTCAAAGTATTTTGTCAGTTTTGGTCAAATTAGTTATTTGTTGCGTAATACCTAATATACTATTTTTCCTTATTTTTAGAAAATCAAAATATTATCAACGAGGCATGCAATTTATAAGAAAAATTTTTTCTAGATAGGAAGTAAAATAAAATTAAGTGAGTAAAGGATTAACATGATTACAAGTTATAAAGATTATTTAGAATATTTGAAAGCTGATGAGGAAGCACTTGGTTATAGTAAAAAAAATAAGCCCAGATGGGGGGGAACAAGGTGGCGTATATGGAAGTACGAGAAATTACTTCGCAAGTGTGAATATTATTTTAATTGTAAAAAGAGAAAGATTTATAAACCTTATACATTACTTTTGAAATATATATTTAGAAAACAAAGTATAAAATATGGTTTTGAAATTCCACTTAATTGTTTTGATAAGGGATTGAGTATTGCACATATAGGGAATATAGTAATCAATGGAAATGCAAAAATTGGTATGAATTGTAGAATTCATGTAGGTGTTAATATCGGAACAGCAGCGGGATATGGAGATTTAGCCCCGATAATAGGTGATGATTGTTACATTGGACCGGGAGCAAAAATTTTTGGAAAAATTGTAATAGGGAATAATAATGTAATTGGTGCAAATGCAGTTGTAAATAAGTCTTTTAATAGAGAAGGTATTACTATTGCAGGTGTTCCTGCTAAAATTATTAGCGAGAGGGGAAAAGATTCATTAGGTAATTAATCACTATTATAAAAAGTATGTTATGAAGGAGATATAGATATGTTTATTGGTGTATGTGGATATGGTGCAACTGGATCAAGCGCACTTGTTGGATTATTGAAAGAATATCCAGAATTAAAAGTATGTGATAATGCCGAAATTCAAGAAGCATTTAGAATTGATGGATTACAAGATTTAGAATACCATCTAGTAAAACAATATTCTAGACATATTTCTGGAGATGCTGCAATAATGCGTTTTAAAAAATCGATAACTTATTATAAGACTCCGTTAGTAAAAAAAACAATGCAACCGGCTCAATATTTGGCAGCAGCCAATGAATTTATAGATAGCCTCATTCAAGGAAGTTGGTATGGAATAGACAACATCGATTATAATACAGGTCATCCGTTGTTAAATTTTATTGTTTTGTTATATAAAAAGATAGTTTTTCCTAAATATGAGAAAATAACGGGACGTTCTTATAACCATTGGCCTGCACGAAAAATGTATCTTTCAATTGAGCCTGATAATTTTTATGAAAAAGCAAAAAAATATACGGATAAATTAATTCAAGCGGCTGGAGGTACTCCAGATCAGACTGTTGTTTTTGATCAAGTATTTGAAGGAAATGCGCCGGAAAATTGTTTTCCTTTTTTTAGAAATCCTAAGGCTATTGTTGTAGACAGAGATCCTAGAGATTTATATTTAGTTGCAAAATTTGCTGATAAAGCATCAGGAGAAGCAAGGTTTATGCCAAGAAATGATGTAAAAGTTTTTGTTGAGTATTATCGAAGGTTAAGAATGAATCAAGAAAGAAAGGATACGGATAAAATTTTATTCATTCGTTTTGAAGATTTGATTTATAATTATGATGTTACGGTCGATAAAATTGCAGAATTTGTAGGATGTATAAATCATGCTTATCCTAAAAAATATTTTAAACCACAAGTTTCAATTAATAATACACAATTATTTAATAATCCTAAATACAAAGAAACTTTAGAAGATATTAAATATATAGAAAAAGAACTAGAGGAGTATTTATTTCCGTTTGAAAATTATAAAAAGTTGACTAAATTTGAAAAAACGTTTTAATGAGGTATGTAAAGGAGAAAATATGGTTTTTGTAGTGATTTTAGCCGGAGGAATCGGCAGCAGAATGGGAAATGTTGAGAAACCAAAGCAGTATCTTAGCATTGGCGGCAAGCCGATTATTCTTCATACATTAGAGAAATTTTATGTAAACAGTAAGTTTGAAAAGTTAATCGTACTTTGCCCTTCTCAGTGGATTAACTATACGAAGAATCTGGTAAAGAAGAACTTTAATGATGGTAGTAAGATTGTAGTAATTGAAGGTGGTTCCACCCGTAATGAGACAATCATGAATTCTATTCGCTACATCGAAAAAGAATATGGTCTTGATGATGATACAATTATCGTAACACACGACTCTGTTCGTCCATTCTTAACCTATCGTATTATTGAAGATAACATTCGTTATGCTCAGGAATGCGGTGCCTGTGATACCGTTATTCCAGCCTCCGATACTATTGTAGAAAGTGCAGGACATGGGATTATCAGTAACATTCCTGACCGTTCTATTATGTATCAGGGACAGACACCACAGTCTTTTAAGGCGAAGAAGTTAAAAGAGCTTTATGAAGGTCTGACAGAAGAAGAGAAAGAGATTCTTACAGATGCCTGCAAGATTTTCGTTATCAAGGGACAGGATGTACATTTAGTAGAAGGAGAAGTTTTTAACATTAAGATCACTTATCCATATGACTTGCGAGTTGCTGAAACTTTGATTAAAGGAGAAGATAAATAATGTTAAATACAGTGTATCGTTTGGTAGCACCTAGAAGGTTTGAAGTAGCATTCAACGATATTGATTTAAATAGTGATAAGGTAGTTGTGCGCCCAACGCATTTATCTATCTGTCATGCAGACCAGCGCTATTATCAGGGAATCCGTCCGGCAGATGTTATGGCAAAGAAGCTACCTATGGCTCTTATTCATGAGGCGATTGGCGATGTAGTCTATGACACGGCTGGAGAATTTAAGCCAGGTGAACTTGTCGTCATGATTCCAAATACACCAGTGGAGAAAGATGATATTATTGCTGAGAATTACCTGAGAAGTTCTAAGTTCCGCGCAAGCGGATTTGACGGATTCATGCAGGATAATGTCGCTTTAGACAGAGACAGACTGGTACGTTTACCACAGAATATCGACAGAACTGTAGCTGCATTTACAGAGATTGTCAGTGTTAGCGTACATGCTCTCCGTCGTTTTGAACGTTTTACTCACGCAAGAAAGAACGTTGTAGGTATCTGGGGTGATGGTAACTTAGGTTATATTACCGCCGTATTTTTCCGCTACATGCATCCTGATACTAAGCTTGTTATCTTTGGAACGAATGAGGATAAACTGAGCAGTTTTACTTTTGCAGATGAGACACATCTTGTATGGGAGATTCCAGAAGATATGAGGATTGACCATGCCATTGAGTGTGTAGGCGGAGATGCTTCCCAGAAGGCCATTGATCAGATGATTGACATCATTCAGCCAGAGGGAACAATTGCTCTTCTTGGTGTATCTGAATATGCAGTTTCGATCAATACTCGTATGGTATTAGAAAAAGGACTTCATCTTTATGGAAGCAGCCGAAGTGGAAGAGCCGATTTTGAGGAAACTGTGGAAATGTATCAGGAATATCCAGAGATTCTTGGTTATCTCAGTAATATTGTTGGCGCGCAGGTTGAGGTTAACTCTATTGCAGATATGACAAGAGCATTTGAGATGGATATTAACAAGGTAATGGGAAAAACTATTATGATTTGGAATAAATAAGGAGGAAAGTGATATGAAAACAACATTAGTAATTATGGCAGCCGGCATCGGTTCTCGATTCGGCGGAGGAATCAAATAACTTGCTTAAGTTGGTTTAAATGGAGAGATTATCATGGATTATTCTATCCATGATGCAATCGAAGCAGGCTTCAACAAAATAGTTTTTATCATCCGCAAGGATATTAAAGATGCATTTAAAGATGCAATCGGTGACCGCATCGAAAAAATTTGCAGTAATCAATGCAGATGACTATTATGGAAAGGAAGCATTTGTTAAGCTTCACGATTTTCTTATAGGCTATACACCAGAGAAAGCAAATCAGTTCTGTATAACAGGTTTCATTTTGAAGAATACTTTAAGTGAAAATGGAGCCGTTACTAGAGGTATCTGCGAGACAAATGAGGAAGGTTACCTTACAGCAGTACACGAGACTTCCAATATTGTCAAGACTTCAGAAGGCACAGTGGCAGAAGATGATGATCAGTTTATCTCGATCAATGCAGAATCCTATGTATCAATGAACATGTGGGGGCTTACCCCAGAATTTGTGAAAATTTTAGAAAATGGATTTGAAGAGTTTTTTACAAATATAGGAGACAAAGATATTCTGAAAGCAGAGTATTTATTACCAATCTACATAGACGAACTGCTTCAAGCTGGCAAAGTTTCCGTAAAAGTTTTAGATACTAACGATAAATGGTTTGGAGTGACATATAAAGATTATGTAGTGAAATCATTTGAAAAATTGATTAAAAATGGCATATACTGCAAGAATCTCTTTGAAGATTTAAAATAGCAATTGTTTATTAAGAATTTAGAAATAAATTGAGAGAGGATAGTAGCTTATCAACTCTCGATTTGTTAAATATTGATTAGATTAATAGGGGAATATAAGATAGATATGATAGGTAGAGTAAGAAATTAGAATATAATTCAGAATTTCAATTTAGTAAGTCTTTTGAGAATTGAGTGATATTTACAAGAAAATCAATTTATTGAGTATGTTAACAATAGGATATTAATCTGCTTGAGTTTTGTAAAACTCAAATTTTTAATGAAAATACTTGATATAGGTAAGTGATTAATTGTTTACTATTATGTGAGGATAAGATATGATTAAAATAAATTTAATAGGAAATGTATATTATGCGCTGCATAAATTAGCTAATAGATTTAGTCACATATATCTTTCATCTGTTATTGAGGGGGAAGTATCGACGCTATCTATTAAAGGAAGAAGTAGAATTTTATTTCCTGAGAGAATGAAAGTTGGGAAAAATTGTTGCATAAATGATAGTGTCATTATGCATTGCGGGGGGGGGATTACGTTAGGAGATAATGTGACTATTTCCACAGGTGCTATGTTACTATCAAGATCTTATGATACAACAAATTGGATACAAGAATGTCAAAAAAGTGAATGTGATATGTGCCATACTGAAAATGGCATTTTTTTAGGAAATCATACATGGGTAGCTGCAGGAGCTATAGTCTTACCAGGTACAAAAATAACAGGAGAAGGTGTTATCATAGCAGCGGGTGCTGTATTATCTGGGGAAATAAGGGAGGATTATGTGCTAGTTGCTGGAGTACCAGCTAAAATTATAAAACAATTTGATGAGAATAGATATGTGAATAATAAAAAAATAAGATAATCGAAATACTCAATAAAAAGTGGAATTAATGACTTTTTTTATTCATGTTTTATCACTTCTGCTAACGGGAATTCCAAATACAGAAATGAATTTAGGCCGTTTGTCTCTGTTGTTTCTATTATACTGTAAACCAATGCATTGGTGTTTGTTTCGTTTATTGTATCTATCAATCTCCACGTATGTTTATGTATAGTGGGTAATGTTTTTTATGATTTTGTTCAAAAGATGAATTTATGAGAGCTAGATTACTTTGTAACAAGTTAAATGGTGTATGAAAAAAATTATATATTATGTCAAAGAAACTTGCTTATTTCATATAAGCTGAAAGGACTATTAAAACTCTGTGGATAATTTAAAAAACTGATGATTGCCATAAAAAAAGAATTACTGTATTATTAAAATAATTAGACATTGACATCCATATTCTGGGATTTATGAAAACTATTTTAGCATAATATTTAATCTTATGAGTAAATTTCTATATGCTATTGCCAGAATGGGCATTTTAAGAAATGCTCTGTCAGACATGATTCTACAAACAATTTTGTAGTCTTTGTTTGATAGAGCATTTAAATTTATAAAGGAAAAACACATATGAATATTTTAAAAAGATTTGGGGTACACGGTAAACCATGACTACTATGGAAAAGAAGCATTTGTTAAGCTTCACGATTTTCTTGTATACTATACACTGGAAAAAGCCAATCAGTTCTGTATGGCAGGTTTCATTTTGAAGAATACGTTAAGTGAGAATGATGCCGTTACCAGAGAAATTTGCGAGACAAATGAGGAAGGTTATCTCACAGCAGTACATGAAACTTCCAATATTGTTAAGACTTCAGAGGGTGCAGCAGTAGATAACGATGGACAGCTCACTTCAATTAATGCGGAATCCTACGCATATATGAATATGTGGGGACTTACACCGGAATTCATGCAGACTTGTTATTATTTTTATAGTTATTTTTAATTGTCAGTTACTTTAAGATTCTAAACGGCAAATAGTAGGTACCAAGATTTTTGCTAGTTCTCATTAAATAATTACCTAAAAAAATCTAAGGTTTTTTAGATGAGAATAATCTCAAGAATAGAAAATTGGAAAAGGTGATATAATTTATATGAAAATAGGAAAATACAAAAATTGGGAAAGATGCCTTGAAAGTTAAATATTTTACATATAAAAGAAAAAGGACTAAGAAATGAACATTATCGTAACCGGTGGAGCCGGATTTATTGGAAGTAACTTTGTATTTC
>OGZO01001539.1_pt1 | contig 16876 bp, 18 predicted proteins | sample 1576721 | NCBI WGS metagenome assembly OGZO01 (sample SAMEA3541516, study PRJEB24748) | human gut metagenome | biome: human gut; feature: human-associated habitat; material: faeces | place: China | collected 2012 | reverse complement strand
CCTTCATTCCTTCTGTATGCCGGATATCCTCACATGTTTCCATTGAGCTACACGGAGAGGAATATTTCCGTAACGAAGAGACTGCGTTTTTGCGAGAAAGTCGCGAAAAAAAGAACATGATCGTGTCGTGCGGCGGTGGTGTACCGATGCGCCAGGTGAATGTGGATGAGATGAAAAAGAGTGGTAAGGTAGTGCTTCTTACAGCCAACCCGGAGACGATTTTAGAACATGTCAAGCATAGCCATGACAGGCCACTTCTGGAAAATAATAAGAACGTAGATTATATTGCAGAACTGATGGAAAAGCGCCGGGAAGCTTATGAAGCAGCTGCTGATATCGTCATTGCTACCGATGGTAAGAGCGTCTATGATATTTGTGAGGAAATCATTACAAAGGTCAATCAGTAGCACATGATGTTGTTGATACGAGAATAAACTACAACATATAGAAAAGAGGAAAAAAGATGGGAAAAGAGATTACAGGACATACAGGGCTTTTATGTTTGCTTGGAAGCCCGGTGGCACACAGTATATCGCCGGCAATGCACAATGAAGCATGTAAGCAGTTGGGATTGGATTACGCGTACTTAGCGTTTGATGTGCCGGAAGAGAAGATGCCGCAGGCGGTAGAGGGACTTCGTACCATGGGAGCGCGAGGTTGGAATATTACGATGCCGGGAAAGAATATTATGTGTAAATTAGCAGATAAGCTTTCGCCTGCATCTGAGATTTCCGGTGCATGCAACACCATTGTTAATGAGGATGGTGTACTGACTGCATATACGACGGATGGCGTAGGTTTTATGCGTGCTGTTAAGGACAAGGGTGTAGATATCATTGGAAAAAAGATGACACTTCTTGGCGCTGGCGGAGCTGCAACTGCTATTTTGGTGCAGGCTGCGCTTGATGGCGTGGCTGAGATTCAGGTATTTAATATTAAGGATGCTTTTTGGGAGCGTGCGCAGGATATTGTGAACCAGTTGAATGAGCGTACTGCGTGTAAAGTGACGCTGCATGATTATGAAGACCCAGAGGTGCTTCGCGCAGCCATTGCGGACAGTGCGATTCTTGTCAACGGCACATCGGTTGGCATGGCTCCAAAGACGGATGCAACCATTATTACAGATACGACAATGTTCCAACCGGATCTTTTCGTATTTGATGTCATCTACAATCCAAAGGAGACGAGACTTCTGCGCGAAGCAAAGGCAGCAGGATGTAAAACATCCAATGGTATGTATATGCTTTTGTACCAGGGAGCAGCATCTTTTGAACTGTGGACAGGACAGGAAATGCCGGTGGACATCATAAAAGAAAAGTATTTTTCATAGGACGCTGTGAAAAGCATGGAGGAAGTTAGTTATATGAACACAATGCCAATAGCGGAAGTTATTGATCATGTTGCAACTATTTGCAAAAAACATGGATGCAAACGATTAGATTTATTTGGATCATTCGCGACAGGAACAGCAGTACCTACGAGTGATATTGATTTTGTGGTGTACGATTGTGATAATATAACAAAATTGGAAGAAGATTTGGAGCAGATTGACACATTGCGAAAGATAGATATCTTCGATTATAATAGTATTCACAATGAGTTTTTGTTGGAGGATATTCGTAAGTATGGAAAACAAATATATTAATCGTTATCGTACATTTTGCAAATGTATAGATAATCTGAAAAAGAGCAAAAATGCAAATCCAAGCGAAGATTTCGTGCTGGAAGGTACGATCATGAATTTTAATCTTACTTTTGATATTGCATGGAAAGTAATGAAAGATATATTGGTGAAGCAATTGGGAATTCTTGATTTTGCGATAGGATCTCCGAGAGATACGTTACAGCAGGCATTTACCAATCGTCTGATTGATGACGACAAATGGATGCAGATGCTCCGTATTCGAAATCAGTTGGCGCACGACTATGATGGTAGTCTGGCGGTAAAAGAGTTTGAAGTTATTGTAAATGAGTATATCCCGCTATTTGAACAATTTAAGGTCAGTGCGGAAAAATATTATAAGTAACGAAAAGGGAAGAACGATAGGGCTTCCCTTTTTTTGATGGTGGGAAATAACGATAAGGCTTGCCAAAAGCATATATTTTTGATATATTACAATGATTTAGCAATGATGCTATCTGGCAGGAGTGGGAAAAAAGGAGGATGCAGATGTATCAATATGTAACAGATAAGGAGTTTTTAAAGAAATCCTACTCGATGTGTGCTGATTTAGTGAATCAGTTGGTACAGGAATTAAAATCATATGGGATTCAGGCGAAAATGTCCACGGTTGGAAGAAAGAAAAGAGGCTTGATAACACAGATTGGACGCGAACCGATTGATTATGACTTTAATTTATGGGTCAGTAGTGCAGATAATTTTAATATTCAAGGAAATCCGAGGCGCTTAAAACAGGAAGTTATCAAAGCGTTTAATTTTGTATTATCTAAAAATGGATGGGAGAATTGTGAAGATTCGACTTCGGCTATTACCACAAAAAAGCATCAACTGAGAGAGAGTAGCAGAATAATGTTTAAGATTGATATATGTATTGTTAGGAAAGCAGGGCAAGGAACGTGGTATCGCCTCATACATAAAAAAATGGGATATACATGGTTGGATCAATATTATTGGATGCAAGGACCCAGTACGACAGGCATTGAAGAAAAGGAAAAGTTCCTGAAACCAGAACATTGGGAAGAAGTGAGGGAAGTATATTTACAAAAGAAAACTATGTATCTGGAAAGACAGGAAATGGACAATCATCCATCCTATAATTGCTATATTGAAGCGATAAATGAAGTATATACTAGAAGATATAAATCAAAATCATTAGGTTATTATTCTATAATTACTTTCTGATAAAGTTTGGTTTGACATTTACCACAATCTGGCTAGAAACTATGTGTTTTCGAAAGAAAATGTTGGAGGCTCTGCTATCATGGCAGAGCCTTTCTTTTTGAAATTATTTTGGGGAGAAAGGGCATAGCAGTAACACTACGAATTGCTTTTGATAAAAAGGTTTGTTTTCATCTAATGGGGTTACAATATCTGCGTGACCGTCCCGAGTTGAATCGGGATAGGGGGCGAGTATAAGATGAAAAATACTATGGAGAGAAGAAATATAATATAGCTACAGGAGATGAAAGCCTTTTATATACATGTATGCTAATAGCATATATAAGACGCGCAAAAGGAAAATGTATGCTATTCGTGTATGCTGATTGAGGGATAGATGATTATCAGACGGCTTGCTATAATGGCAATAGGAAAAGGAGGAAGTGATTATGGACAAAGTAAAGGTGGGAAAATATTTAAGAAAACTAGTGGAGAAAAAATATGATAAGGCAAGAGCATTTGGACGTGCATATTTACAAAAATTAGGCATGGAGGCTGATGATGTAGCACTTCGGAGAATGAGTAATCGCCTAACACAGATATTTCAAGGGGAAAAAGGTATTCCAACTGATGATGTTTTAGTGTTTGCGGATATGCTTGGGGTGTCGTGCGAAGAAATTTTAAGTGCGGGAGAACGAAAAGTGCCAACATCTAGCCATATGACGAACTATGATATAGCTTTTTCAAAAGAAAAAGAAAAATGGGAAATGTATATGAAGCGTGATGATAAGTTATTCCTTAACAGTGACGAGTATGGGAAGACAGTAATTGATTATGCAATAGAATTTAAAAATTATGCATTTATAAAATATTTAATGGATGAAGAATATATTTGGCTTGTCGATAATAGCGAGTATCATCAATTTGGATATTCTTACGGAGGCGGAACAAGTATTGAAAAGCGTGCCCCATGGGACATGGATAATGCAGTACCATTACAGGTGAAATATGATGATCAATTAAGAATGCAAATTCTGTCATTGGCATTAGAGAATAAAGATTATGAAGTTTTGGACGAATTACTAGCACGAGAAACTCCTTTCTTACATAGAGCAAGTAGCTTTAATGATAGAGACGATGCTTATCAATGCTATAATGAAGAATATGTCAGGATGATTGCAAATTCGCCAGCTGATATTTTAGAGTATTTTTCGTGCGAATTTGAAATCGAAAGTATGCAAAAATGGAATAATACGTTTATATATCCATTTATAGGCGAAATTCTTGATATACTTATAGAACAAAAAGATGAAAAGAAAGCAGAGTTAATAGCACAGCGAATTTTACAGCATAATGAAAAGACATATAAGCAATTGGCTACTATGCTAGAAGAAGCTTATGAGGAAGAGAAGAGCAATCAAAGTGCGAGATGGGCGGAATGGGTAAAGGAAGACAAAATTATTCATGAGAAGTTAGAAGAAAATATAAAAAATGGTGTCCTAAATTATTTGAATTATTCAGAAAAAAATCAAATCATATCATTCTTTTATAGTAAGCAGAAGGATAATCAACTTGAATATTTTTTAACAAATATTGTGAGAGTAAGAGCAAAAAAAGTACCGGCATCATTGAAGGAATTGGTATTGGAAATCAATATGTCACATGAACAAATTGTGAAACTAAAGGAGACATGGGGATGCGAATGAAAAAGAAAGTGAAGGTAATCATAGGGATCATCATTGTAGTGGTGCTGGTGATAGCCATTGGAAAGATTTCTTCGCATCGTGTGAATACATTAGCAAACTGGTCTTTTCAATATAATGACAGCACAGATGATTATAGTCTCTTCTTCGCGCTATGTGATACGAAAGAAAGAGAAGTTGCGGCATCCGGAAAAGTTAGTATTCGAATAGAAAATGAGAATGGTCAGGTTGTTTATGAGGGAAAGAAGGCATTTGATAAATCAGATTTCGGAACCTATGACAGCAAGGCGGCTGGTGAACATTTTCTGGCTGATGTTAGAATTGGCACAGATGAAATGGCAGAAGGAAGTTCAGAGAATGGTACGGTCTATTTTACGGTTAGTGGAAGTGATTATGTATTTGACGAGGTTCGTTGCGAGGCATATAACCTGCCAACGAAAGAAATAACGATAGATGTACAGGAATTGCCACAAGAAATATGCCAAAAGGATTGGGATGGCTCTGTGAAAGCAAAACTTATGATCACGGATGTAACATATAGTACATCATCTGATATGATGGCAGGTATTACTTTTAGTATATCTGGAGAAAAGACATTTGGAAGTCGTACGAGTTTGGGCTATGACATGATAGATTACCAGTTATGTGACGGAAATGGATATGTGGTAGATTCTGGTCAAATTTTTATAGACAAAGCACTTGGAACCGGAGATAAATTTACGGATGATTCATTGACAATTTATGACTTGATTCCGGGAGAAACATATGTGCTGACTTTTCAAGATGGTGCGTGGTAGATGAAGAAAAAGGATAAAAGTAGCCAACCTGTTTGTTGGCAAAATGATACGGTGGAGAATAAATAAAAAACGCGTTGGGCTGATAGAAATCTATCAACCCAGCGCGTTTATTTCGTTTCCTTACTTTTTATTAAAGTTGGCTCTCTTTCTTAAAGTAGGATCCAGGATACGCTTGCGGATACGCAGGCTTTCCGGTGTTACTTCAAGCAGTTCATCCGTATCGATGAAGTCCAGCGCCTGTTCCAGACTAAGGACTTTTGGTGGAACCAGTGTCAGTGCTTCATCCGCAGAAGAAGATCGGGTATTGGTCAGATGCTTCTTTTTGCAGACATTCAACTCGATGTCTTCCGCACGGGAAGAAGATCCGATGACCATACCGGCATAGACTCTTTCGCCAGGTCCGATAAAGAGGGTTCCACGATCCTGGGCAGAGAACAGACCATAAGTTACGGATTCGCCGGACTCAAAGGCGATCAGAGATCCCTGCTTACGGTAAGCAATGTCGCCCTTGTATGGTGCGTAGCCTTCAAAGATCGTATTGATGATACCATTTCCCTTGGTGTCGGTCATGAACTCGCCACGATAACCGATCAGACCTCTTGCAGGAATCAAAAATTCGATTCGTGTGTAGCCGCCGGTGATCGGGGTCATGTTCTGCAATTCACCCTTGCGCTGGCTGAGTTTTTCGATAACGGCACCGGTAAATTCGTCCGGTACATCGACATAAGCGCGCTCCATTGGCTCTAATTTCTTGCCGTTCTCATCGGTGTGATAAAGTACCTCTGCCTTAGATACGGCAAATTCAAAACCTTCACGGCGCATATTTTCGATCAAAACGGACAAATGCAGTTCTCCACGTCCGGAAACCTTGTAAGAATCCGGAGAATCGGTCTCTTCTACACGCAGGGAAACGTCCGTGTTTAATTCCTTGAACAGACGATCGCGGATATGACGGGAGGTAACGTATTTACCTTCCTGTCCGGCGAGCGGGCTGTCATTGACGATAAAGTTCATAGAGATCGTCGGCTCAGAGATCTTCTGGAATGGGATCGGCTTTGGATCGTCAGGGTTGCAGATGGTATCTCCGATGTGAATGTCCGCGATACCGGATACGGCAACGATAGAACCGATGCGGGCTTCCTCAACGTCAACCTTTTCCAGACCGTCAAATTCATATAACTTATTGATGCGGACTTTCTTTAACTTGTCCGGCTCATGATGGTTGACAACGGCAACTTCCTGATTGATACGCAAGGAGCCATTGTCGACCTTTCCGATACCGATACGTCCCACATATTCATTGTAGTCGATCGTGCTGATCAGAACCTGTGTACCAAGGTCAGGATCACCGGTTGGTGCCGGGATATAATCTAAAATGGTCTCAAACAAAGGAACCATGTCTTTTCTTTCGTCGTCCAGATTTAAGACAGCAAAGCCCTCCTTTGCGGAAGCATAAACGAATGGACAGTCCAGTTGTTCGTCAGAGGCATCTAGATCCATGAAAAGTTCCAATACCTCATCAATAACTTCGTCCGGTCTTGCCTCCGGTCGGTCGATCTTGTTGATACATACGATAACCGGCAGATCCAGATCCAGTGCCTTCATGAGCACGAACTTGGTCTGTGGCATAGCACCTTCAAAGGCATCAACGACTAGGACAACGCCGTCTACCATTTTAAGGACACGTTCTACCTCGCCACCGAAATCTGCATGTCCCGGTGTGTCAATGATGTTGATCTTGGTATCCTTATAATAAACGGCTGTGTTTTTGGATAAAATGGTGATACCACGCTCACGCTCGATATCGTTAGAATCCATCACGCGTTCCGCAACTTCCTGGTTGGCACGGAACACACCGCTTTGCTTTAATAATTCATCTACAAGTGTCGTCTTACCATGATCGACGTGAGCGATAATGGCAATGTTACGAATGTCATCTCTTGATTGCTTCATGTCATCCTTCTTTCTATAAGGTCTTTCCTTAATATAATACAAATTTACACATACTGTACTAGTTTACCACAAATTTAGGGATTTACAAGTTTATCGACAAAATGCCTGTCACTTTTTACCTTGCACATGGTAAACCATAATGGAGAAAAGATTGAAAGATCCAAAAGAAGGGAGAGGCTAATCAAATGGCAGATAAAGTGTTAGAAAACAATCAGGTATCAATCGTGGGAGAAATTGTTTCGGATTTTTCTTACAGTCATGAGGTGTATGGGGAAGGTTTTTTTGTGGTGGAAGTAGCCGTGAACCGTCTGAGCAATTATGCAGATTACATTCCACTCATGGTATCTGAAAGATTAATTGACACGACACAGTCTTATATTGGTGAAAAGATCCATGTGACGGGACAATTTCGCTCGTATAATCGCCATGAAGAAACAAAGAACAGATTGATCTTATCTGTCTTTGTCAGGGAACTTGAATTTGTAGATGAATATATGGAAAACGAGGATGAGGAAAGAAAGAGCAATTACATCACACTGGATGGCTATGTGTGCAAAGCCCCGGTTTATCGTAAAACGCCGCTGGGACGGGAGATCGCAGATCTTCTGGTGGCAGTTAACCGCTCTTATGGAAAATCAGATTACATTCCATGCATCTGTTGGGGCAGAAATGCCCGTTATGCCACGACATTTGAGATCGGCAGTCATGTCAGCGTGATCGGTCGTATCCAAAGCCGGGAATATGTAAAGAAATTATCGGAGGACGAGGCAGAACGCAGAATTGCATATGAGGTATCTGTATGCAAGATTGAAGAATTGGACTAAAAATTCACATAATTGCCATATTTTACAATCTGTGGTAAACTGAGTGCACTTGGTGATGTATTTTTAAATTTCAACCGTCGTAGGAGGAATTATGGATAAGGGTATTATTCAGATTTATTACGGAGAGGGACAAGGAAAGACATCTGCAGCACTTGGCAATGCCATCCGCAAGGCAAGTAACGGACAGAGTGCCTATGTGGTGCAGTTCATGAAAGGACAACTGGATACGGAATATCTGACAAGGCTGGAGCCGGAGGTCAAGGTCTTTCGCTTTGAACGTTGCAGCGAGGGATTTGATGCGCTGGATGAGGCAGAAAAGCAGGAGCAGAAGCAGAACATCCAAAATGGCTTGAATTTTGCAAAAAAAGCCCTTGTGACCGGACAGTGCGATATGCTGGTTCTGGATGAGGTCTTAGGACTGGTAAAGGAAGGCATGGCAACGGAAGATCAGATCTTAGAGGTCTTGCAGGCAAAGTCCTTATACACAGATGTGATACTGACAGGCAGGGATTCATTACCGCGTGTATTTGATATGGCAGACAACATTTTAAATATCGTACCGGAGAAAGTCTGAACCGTCGATATTTATTGACAAGGTAATAGCGTAATGCTATAGTTTAAAAGTATTATATAAAAAGGTAGAGGTTGCGTAATTCATTAGTAATTCACAGGATGTGGCAGGCACAGTGGAGTGTGAAGGAAAGGGAGGCACGCCGAAAGGATACGTCTTCTGCGGATGTTTTCTTGGGCGCAAGTTTAATAGGCTTGTGACTGTCATCTCGTAAGAGATGGGGAGCTATCATGGATGCGTATGTATTGACCAGCTCCTTAGAGCTGGTCTTTTATGTGCAAGACCTTATGACAAGATAGAGATAAAACATATATGCATTGTTTCACGAGGCAAACAGGTCGCATATACTGTATAAAGGAGGAGAAGAATATGGCTATTTTTACAGGCTCAGGAGTTGCAATCGTTACACCGATGAAGGATAATTTAGAGGTAAACTACGATAAACTGGAAGAACTCATTGACTTTCATGTAAAAGGTGGCACGGACTGTATCGTCATCGCCGGAACGACAGGCGAGGGCGCGACCTTATCCATGGAAGAACACAGAAACGTGATCCGCGCGGCAGTGGAGTTTACCAGACATCGTATTCCGGTGGTGGCAGGGACCGGTTCTAATTGCACAAAGACAGCGATCCAGCTTACCCAGGAAGCAGAGGAAGACGGTGCAGACGGTGCACTGATCGTGACACCGTATTACAATAAAGCAACACAGACAGGCTTGATCAAGCATTACAGCCAGATCGCATCAGAGACAAAACTGCCGATCATTCTTTACAATGTACCGGGACGTACCGGATGCAATATCCAGCCGGAGACCGTGGCAACGCTGGTTCGCGAGAATGAAAATATCGTAGGCTTAAAGGAAGCAACCGGCAATATGGCACAGGCATCCAAGACTATGTACCTGTGTGACGGCAAGCTGGACCTTTATTCCGGCGAGGACGGACTTGTTGTACCGTTGATGGCGATCGGCGGTATCGGTGTGATCTCCGTTATTGCCAACATTGCACCACAGCAGACACATGATATGTGTGCAAGTTATATGGCTGGCGACCGTGAAAAGGCTTTAGAATTACAGATGAAGTCTTTGCCGCTCGTTGATGCACTCTTTAGCGAGGTCAACCCGATCCCTGTAAAACGTGCTCTGAACCTGCTTGGCATGGAAGTTGGTTCTCTGCGTGCGCCACTTTGCGAAATGTCAGATGCTAATGCGGCTGTCTTAAAGCAGGCAATGGTAGAATACGGACTGCTGTAATCGGGCAGACTATAGATAACGGAAGAGGAGATTTTAAGCATGGTAAAAGCGATTATGCATGGCTGTAATGGTCATATGGGTCAGGTCATTACAGCCATTTGCAAAGAAGATGAAAATATTGAGATCGTAGCAGGCATTGACTTAAATGACAGCCTGCCAAACGACTATCCGGTCTATAAGAGCCTGGCAGAGTGTGATGTCAAAGCAGATGTTGTCATTGATTTCTGCAATGCCAAGGCAGTTGATGCACTCTTAGATTATTGTGAGACGACAGGGACACCGGTGGTACTTTGCACGACCGGACTTTCGGACGAGCAGCTTGCCCGTGTAGAGGAAGTATCGAAAAACGTAGCAGTCTTAAAGTCTGCTAATATGTCACTGGGTATCAATACCTTGATGGATCTTTTGAAAAAGGCAACCGATGTGTTTGCGGAGGCTGGATTTGATATCGAGATCGTAGAAAAGCACCACAACCAGAAACTGGACGCACCGAGCGGTACGGCGCTGGCACTTGCAGATGCTATCAACGAGGAGTTGGACAACTCCTATGTTTACAAGTTTGACCGTTCCCAGGAGCGCAAGAAGCGTGAAAAGAAAGAGATCGGTATTTCTGCTGTGCGTGGCGGTTCCATTGTGGGCGAGCATGAGGTCATCTTTGCCGGTATGGACGAGGTCATCACCTTCAAGCATACGGCATATTCCAAGAGCGTATTTGCCAAAGGTGCTGTAGAGGCAGCCAAGTTCTTAGCAGGCAAATTGGCAGGACATTATGATATGAAGGATGTCATTGCAGCCAAGTAGGAGCGGGAAGTTATCTTCCCTACATAATAATATAGGTTTTTATTTGAGGTACTCTGTAGGATGCAGAGTACCTTTTTTATGAGGCAATGAAAATATGCATCTTGACAAAAGGAGGTATTTTTCTTAAAATACTTCAAAAATGAACAATTCAATTTTGAAAGGAGATGCATATGAAAACAGGACTTGAATTCAGCAGAAAAGTGGACACTGCATATGTGGCACTTTGCAAACCTTTGCGCAAGAAGTGGCATTTGACGCAGACAGCCCTGGATATTCTTATGTTTCTGGCAAATAACCCGGAGTTTACAACTGCCCGTGATATTGTTGAGATCCGAAAATTGAAAGCAAATCTGGTATCGGTCAATGTAGACCGACTGGTGAGGGAAGGCTATCTGGTGCGACAGGAAGTGGCAGGGGATCGTCGCAAGACGAAACTTTTATGCACATCCAAAGCCAATGAGATCATCACACAGGGAAGAAAATTGCAGCAAGATTTTGTTGCACTTTTATTTGCGGGGATTGATGAAGAGACAATGGATATCCTTTTAGGCAGTATGACAAAAATGGAAGAAAATCTTGATTATATACTTGAGGAGGAAGCGTAAAGATGAATTTGTTGCTTACGATCTTAGTTACTTTTTTTGCGGGAATGGGAGCGGGGCTCGGAACCGGATTTGCGGGGATGAGTGCAGCCGCGGTCATCAGCCCCATGCTGATCACATTTTTGGGGATAGACCCCTATATGGCAGTCGGCATTGCTTTATCGTCTGATGTCTTGGCGAGTGCAATTTCTGCCTACACCTACGGAAAACACAAGAATCTGGACATAAAAAATGGCTTGATCATGATGGCAAGCGTTCTGCTCTTTACGGTCGTGGGAAGTTACATTTCCAGTTTGGTACCATCGAAAACCATGGGAAATTTCTCTGTCTTTATGACATTTTTACTGGGAATAAAATTTATTGTCCGACCGGTCATGACGACAAAAGAATCTATGGAGAGTGTTTCACCGAAAAAACGTGTGATCCAGTCGATCATCTGTGGCGTTTTGATCGGTTTTATCTGTGGATTTGTCGGCGCAGGAGGCGGCATGATGATGCTTCTGATCCTGACATCTGTCTTGGGTTATGAATTAAAGACCGCCGTAGGCACCAGTGTGTTCATTATGACATTTACGGCACTGACCGGGGCAGTATCACATTTTGCGATCGGTGGCTTGCCGGACGTGACCGTGTGGATCCTCTGCATTGTCTTTACCCTGATCTGGGCGCGGATCGCTGCCACTTTTGCAAATAAGGCAAAGCCAAAGACTTTAAACCGAGTAACCGGGATCATTCTGGTTGTCCTGGGCATTGCCGTTATGGGACTTTCCCTTTTGTCTTAAATGAAAACCCTACAAAAACTTGCGTAAGACCGGAGCGAGTTTATCGGTGTGCTCGACATAAGAGCCGTGTGTCTCGCCCTCAAAGATATGCAGGGTCGCCTGTGGCAGGTGATCTGCGATCGTCTGGGTCTCCTTGGGCTTTATCATATCCTTGCTGCCAGCACAGACGAGAGCAGGAAGGTTGATGGAACGCAATTTGTCCGGCGCAATGTCCGGCTCTAACAGCATCATTTCCACCAGTGGACTGTTTGTCTTTTTGTAAAGAGATTTGATCTCGCGTCTGGCAGAGCCGGTCAGACCCTTAGGGCTCAGGTTGGCTCCGCACAGAACAATGGCGGAAAGAAGATCCTGGCGTTTTAAGGCTACGAGCAGTGTGATGATGGCGCCGTCACTAAAGCCGCACAAGACCGGCTTTTCAATATGTAAGGACTCGATAAAGCAGATGACGTCTGCTGCCATATCTTTATAATGATATTCTTTTGGGGTGGCACTTTCACCCTGTCCGCGGCTGTCGATGGCATAAACCGTATGATCCATGGACATTTCTGCGATCATGCGATCCCAGATCGCGTGTGTTTCTCCATTGCCGTGCAAAAAAATGATGGGGCTGCCTTCTCCCTCTTTTTCATAAGATAATATCTGTCCGTTTAGTTGAATATACATAGTAAAACCCCGCATCTGAAAATTTCTATCTAAATTCTAGCATGATGGGAAAAAAGTTACAACTCCGGGATGGAAACTATGGCTATTATTTAACGTTCTTTTTACTTTACCCACATGGGGCGAAATGGTATAATCTTTGTGTATTATTAAAAAATAAGGGGGTTTTTTACAAATGAAACTAAACGTAAAAAAGACGGTCCAGGTCGGATTCGCGTTTTTATCCATCTGTGCATTCTGGCAGATGTATAATGCCATCATTCCGATCATCCTGACCTACACATTCCATATGAATGAGACGATCTCCGGTGCCATCATGGCAGCGGACAATGTACTTGCCTTGTTCTTACTGCCGCTCTTTGGTGGTATTTCCGACCGGTGCAAGTGCAATTGGGGCAAGCGTAAGCCATTTATCCTGTTTGGAACGATCGCAGCAGTCATCCTGATGCTTTTGATCCCACTCATCGATAATTCTTACTATGAGAACCCGTCGACAGCCAAATTGGCACTCTTTATCGGGGTATTGGGAGCACTTTTGGTTGCCATGGGAACCTACCGCAGCCCGGCGGTTGCTTTGATGCCGGATATCACACCAAAGCCACTGCGAAGCCGAGCCAACGCCATCATCAATCTGATGGGAGCACTGGGCGGTATCATGTATCTGGTGATCGCCAGTGTGACTTTGAATTCCAAGAGCGAGCATGAGAACTACTTCCCGATCTTTCTGATCGTAGCAGGTATCATGGTCGTAGCCGTCATGATCGTTATGATCACGGTAGATGAAGTAGACTTAAATAAGCAGATGCGCGAATATGAGGCTGCACATCCGGAAGAGAATCTGGAAGTACAGGATGAGTCCGGTAATGCAGAACTGCCAAAGGATGTCAAGAGAAGTCTGATCTTCTTACTCCTTTCCGTAGCTTTCTGGTTCTTCGCATACAATGCTTTGGAGACATGGTTTACCACTTACGCAAAGAGCGTATGGGAAATGACGACCGGTCAGGCATCCCTTTGCCTTACCGTTGCAACCGGTGGCGCCATCTTAGCCTATGTTCCGGTTGGCTCTATCGCAGCCAAGATTGGACGTAAGAAGACCATTTTGAGTGGTATCATCCTGATGCTGATCAGTTTTATCGTGGCACTTGCATTTTCACTTATGAGTGACACCTTCAGCCCGGTTCTCTATGTTCTCTTCTTGTTAGTAGGATTTGGCTGGGCAGGCATCAATGTCAACAGTCTGCCGATGGTTCTGGAAATGTGTAAGGGAAGTGACATCGGTAAGTTCACCGGCTATTACTATACCTTTAGTATGTCAGCACAGATCGTTACACCGATCGTGGCAGGCTTTTTGATGGAGCATGTCGGCTACAAGGCGCTGTTCCCATATGCCGCAGTCTTTATGGTGATCGCATTTATTACCATGCAGTTTGTAAAACACGGCGACAGCAGAGAAGGTATCAAGCAGGGTATTGATGCATTTGATTTTGAAGATTAAGAGAGAGGAAGTAATACATAATGAGCACAAAACCACTTGTATGGGCGCATAGAGGAGCCAGCGGATATGCACCGGAAAACACACTTGCCGCTTTTCAGAAGGCGGTAGATTTAGGCGCTGACGGAGTAGAACTGGATATCCAGTTGACAAAGGACGACCAGATTGTCGTCATCCATGATGAGATGATCGACCGTACCAGCGATGGCAAGGGATGGGTCAAGGATTATACTTTGGAAGAATTGCGGGCATTCAATTACAACCGCACCAAACCGGAGTATAAGCATGCTGATATCCCTACCATGCGAGAAGTGTTTGAACTCTTAAAGCCAACCGGGCTTTTCATCAACATTGAGATCAAGACCGGTGTGGTATTTTATGAAAAGATCGAGGAAAAGATCTTAGCCCTGGCCAAGGAAATGGGCATGGAAGACCGCGTTTGCTATTCTTCCTTCAATCATTACACAGTGACACGTATCCACGAGTTGAAGCCGGATGCAGAGGTTGGATTTTTATATGCAGACGGTCCGATCGATATGCCGTCTTACGGCGTAAAGCACGGTGTCAACGCACTCCATCCTGCACTTTACAATCTGCAATATGACGGATTTGTCAAAGAGTGCAAGGAAAAAGGACTCAAACTCAACGTCTGGACAGTCAACGAGAGACCATATATGGAAATGTGCTGTCAGTACGGCGTGGATGCTATCATCACTAACTACCCGGATATCGCAAAAGAGGTAGTCGGCTAAGACAATATACAATAAGGGGATGACATGGAAATGTTACAATATTTAGAGCAGTTTAATTTGCTCTCTGTATTTGTGCGTCTGGCGCTTGCGACGGTCTTGGGGGGATTGATCGGCTTGGAGCGTGGATCGCATGGGCAGCCCGCAGGTCTGCGCACCTTTGCGCTGGTCTGTCTGGGAGCCACCATTGCCATGATCACAGATGAATATCTGGTTGTGACATATGGCACGGGAGATCCTGCCCGACTGGCGGCACAGGTCATCAGCGGCATTGGTTTTCTCGGCGTAGGTACGATCATTGTAACCGGAAAGAATTACGTCAAGGGATTGACGACGGCGGCAAGTCTGTGGACGACCGCCTGTCTTGGCATAGCGATCGGCGCGGGATATATCGCAGGAAGCCTGCTGGCTTTCTTTTTCATCGCTTTCGTTATGACTGTGCTGACAGCTTTAAGCCATTATGTGGATGAGCATAACACCAAGATTAAGTTGTATCTGGAAGTGGATAAATCAGACGGCATTGAGGTGCTGTATGATTATGTGACCAAGAATGGCTACGAGATTGCTTCCGTTGACAAGCAGAAGCGGCAATCTTTACAGGGCAAGGACACGGTGCTTATGGTCGTGATCGATCTGAACAAGCGATGTTCGCATGCAGACTTCATCAATGGACTCAATCAGAACGATTCGATCCATTACATAGAAGAAATTCGATAACAGAGATGCAAATATGGGGAAACTCGGTTGAGTTTCCCCCTTTTTTGTTTTATAATTCTCTAATATAAGTAAAAACAGAAAGTAGGAAAAAATATGTCAGAACACGATAATGATTTTCGAGAAGTAATAGATGAAGAAGAAGACAAGAATGCGGATGTCGTAGAAGTGACAGGCGATACTACGGTAGACCCAAGCGTCGCAGATCCGAATAACGACAAAAAGGATGATTATGAGGACATCTGCTATATCTGCCGCAGACCGGAGTCTGTTGCCGGCAAGATGATCCACATTCCAAATAACATCTGTATCTGCAACGACTGTATGCAAAAGACCTTTGATTCCATGGAAGGTTTTGGCTTTGGCAGTGGGGACAATGCAAGTTTAAACAACATTGATTTTTCCAAGATGCCAAATATCAGCATGGTAAATCTTTCGGATCTTTCTGATTTCATGCCGAACATGCCAAACTCACAGCGTCTGAAAAAGAAGAAAAAGAAAGAAGACAAGCAGGAAGCACCTGTGCTGGATATCAAGAATATTCCGCCACCACACAAGATCAAGGCAGAACTGGATGAGTATGTGGTCGGACAGGAATACGCCAAAAAGGTCATGTCCGTTGCCGTTTACAATCACTACAAGCGTGTGGCAACCGGGACCATGGATGAGATCGAGATTGAAAAGTCCAATATGCTCATGATCGGACCGACCGGTAGTGGTAAGACCTATCTGGTAAAGATACTTGCGCGCCTCCTGGATGTGCCGCTTGCCATTACAGATGCGACTTCTCTGACCGAGGCAGGTTATATCGGTGATGATATCGAAAGCGTTGTTTCCAAACTTTTGGCGGCAGCAGACAATGATGTGGAAAAGGCAGAGCGCGGTATCATCTTTATTGATGAAATCGACAAACTGGCAAAGAAGAAAAATACCAATCAGCGTGATGTCAGCGGGGAATCCGTACAGCAGGGCATGCTCAAACTCCTAGAGGGAGCCGAGGTTGAGGTTCCGGTCGGAGCCAGCAGCAAGAATGCCATGGTGCCGATGACCATCGTAGATACCAAGAATATCTTATTTATCTGCGGCGGGGGCAACTATATTTTTCAAGAACTTTTTAACAAATTTCTTTTTCGGG
>OGZO01001528.1_pt1 | contig 16932 bp, 14 predicted proteins | sample 1576721 | NCBI WGS metagenome assembly OGZO01 (sample SAMEA3541516, study PRJEB24748) | human gut metagenome | biome: human gut; feature: human-associated habitat; material: faeces | place: China | collected 2012 | reverse complement strand
GCGTGAAGCCCGTCGTTCGCTGGGCGGAGGAAGAGGGCATGATGCTAGCTATCGAGCCGGTCACGCGGCACATCGTCTGCACGGCGGAGAGGTGCCAACGGGTGCTGGCGGAGGTGCACTCCGAAAACCTGCGGGTTATTCTTGATGCAGTGAACCTGCTCGACCGCGAGAACGTCCATCAGGCGCAAGAAGTCGTAACGGATGCGATTGCGCGTTTGGGGGATTCCGCCGAGTTGCTGCACATCAAGGATTTCCTGCCCGATGGTACGGACGAGTGCGCGTGGGCGCGGCAGAATATCGCGAATGTCAACATGTTTGATGGGCTGCTGTCGATTGCGCCGGGGCTGGGGCAGATGGATTACCGCCCGCTGATGCAGCTCGCGAAGCGCCGGAATCTGCCGATGACGCTGGAGAACACAAATCCGCAGAACGCGGTGTCGGCGCGCCAGACACTCGAAAAGACGCTGGAGGAATGCTGAATGGCAATGGATTTGCAGCGCCTGATGAGTCTGCTGCGCCAGTGTATGCAGCGCTACGATATGGTGTCGGCGGGGGATAAAATCGCGGTCGGACTGTCCGGCGGCAAGGATAGCCTGACGCTGCTGATGGGCCTGAAGCACCTCCAGCGGTTCTATCCCGTGCCGTACGGGCTGTGCGCGATTCACGTCGGCAGCGGTGCGCCGGGCAGCGAGGCAGATGTGGAGACGATGCGGCAGTTCTGCGAAGGATTAGACGTGCCGTTCTATTTTGTGGATGCAAAGGTGTACCAGATTGTGTTTGAAATCCGCAAGGAGAAGCACCCGTGCAGCCTGTGCGCCAAGCTCCGACGCGGCGCGCTCAACGACAAGGCAATGGCGCTGGGATGCAATAAAATCGCGTATGCGCACCATCAGGACGATTTCATCGAAACGAGCCTGATGAACCTGATGCTGGAGGGGCACTACGACTGCTTTCCGCCTGTGACGCACCTTGACCGCACGAACCTGCAAGTCCTTCGCCCCATGCTCATGGTCAAGGAGCGCGACGTGATTGGCTTCGCACGGAGGGAGAATCTGCCTGTCGTCAAGAATCCATGCCCTGCAGATGGGCATACGCGCCGGCAGGACGTGAAGGACTTCATCCGGCGCAGTCGCGACGTCTTTCCGCAGGGACGCGAATGCCTATATGCATCGCTGCTGGACTATTTCGACCGAAATGTGACGAAAAATGCAAAAAACGGGTAAAAATCCTCCGAAAACGATATTTTTGGTGAAAAACAACAAAAGCTTTCGTAAAAAATACGAAAAAATGGCGCATTTAGCCGAAAAAAATGTACAAAACGCCCGAAAACAGGGAAGTAACGCTGTAATGATGACAAGTAACCTACTTGACACCATCCGAAAGTAGTGTATAATGGACAATATACGTTGGTATAGGTGACTGATTGCGGGGACGCGGTTCGTCCACCTGCCAATGTATAAGAATGGCTAAAGTGTCACTAAGAACCGAATTTGGCAGATGCGAAATGCCCTCCGACGCAAAATTATCGGGGGGGGGTATTTTGTCTGCCGATTTTGCAACCTCTGGTTTCACACCGCCCGATGGAAAGTAGGACAAGCCGATGATTACCATGCAGGAAATGGAGAAGGAGCTGGCCATTTACCGCAAGAACTTTACCGCGGTTCGCCTCATCAGCGAGGCAGATATCTTGCGTACAATTGAAGCGCGCAAGTACAATCCGGCTTCACGCGCCTGCCCCTGCCGGGATGGGCGGATGACATCGCAGGGATGCCGAAACTGCATCGTTCTCCGGGCGTACATGGAGAAATGCAAGAAAATCAAGCTCGAATACGATGACCCGAATGTCTATCAGGTGACAGCGCGTTACCTGCATGTTGAGGGCGGGCGCTATGTGCTGGAATTGGTGCAGAAACTTGACGACGACATGATGATTGACGCCGAGTCGGGCGAGAAGCTTGCCAATCGCCTGTCCAGTTATGAGGACAAGCTGTACCACGATGCGCTCACGGGGACGCTCAACCGCCGCTATTACGAGGAACACATGTGCAAAACCGTCTATGAGGCGGGCATTGCCATGATTGATGTGGATAACTTCAAACTTTATAATGATGTTTTCGGACACCGCGCGGGCGATGTTGTGCTGGAGACGATGGCGCAGTCCGTTAAGCTGCATACCGCGAGCGGCGATCTGCTGGTGCGCCTGGGCGGAGACGAGTTCCTGCTGGTTATGCCCGGCATCCCCGCTGACCGCCTGTACAGCCGCCTGCTGCAAGTGAGCGAGGCGGTACACAATACGCCTGTGCCGGGGTACACGAATCTGCAAATTTCGATTAGCATCGGCGGCGTGATGGGCAACGGCCGCCTGCTGGAAACTGCCGTGGAGCAGGCCGACCAGCTGATGTATCAGGCGAAAACGCATACGAACATGGTTATGACGGAGATGATGCTGGCACAGTCGTCGGAGCAGGAGAATGAGCTGCACGCGCGGAAAGAGCGCATCCTGATTGTGGATGACTCGGAGTTGAACCGCGCGCTGCTGACGGAAATGCTGGAGGACGACTACGAAATTCTGGAAGCTGCGAATGGACAGGAGTGCATGGACATTCTGAACGCGGGCAGCGATAAAATTTCGCTGATGCTGCTGGATCTGCTGATGCCTGTGATGGACGGCTTCGAGGTGCTGGCGTCGATGAACCGCAGCCACATGCTGGAAAATCTGCCGGTTATCATGATATCCAGCGAGGACTCGGATGCTTTTATCCGCCGCGCCTACGAGCAGGGCGTGAGCGACTACATCAGCCGCCCGTTCGATGCGAAAGTAGTCTATCGGCGCGTCTACAACACCATTAAGCTGTACGCCAAGCAGCGTCGCCTGGTGTCAATGGTCACGAGCCAAATCCTCGAAAAAGAAAAGAACAACATGCTGCTGATTAACATCCTGAGCCATGTGGTGGAGTTCCGGAACGGTCAAAACGGCTCGCATGTGCAGCATATGCGGCAACTGTCGGAGCGGCTTCTGGAGACGCTGTGTGCCAAAACCGACCGCTACCGCCTGACCCCGCAGGACTGCGACCTGATTGCCCTTGCGTCGTCGATGCACGATATTGGTAAAATCGCCATTGATGCGAAAATTCTGAATAAACCCGGCAAGCTGACACCGGAAGAGTTCGAGCAGATGAAGCAGCACACGATTCTTGGCGCGAAGATGCTCGACGACCTTGCGGCGCACCACAACGAGAAGCTGGTGCGCACGGCCTGCGACATTTGCCGCTGGCACCACGAGCGCTATGATGGGCACGGCTATCCCGATGGTCTGGTGGGGGACGAAATCCCGATTTCGGCGCAGGTCGTTTCGCTGGCGGATGTGTACGATGCACTCATCAGTGAGCGCGTCTACAAGCCCGCGTACAGCCACGAACAGGCGATGGCTATGATCCTGAACGGCGAATGCGGCGTGTTTAATCCGCTGCTGATTGAGTGCCTGAAGGAACTTCGGGAGACGCTGCGGTGCGAGCTTGACGTGCCGCCGCTTAACGTGAAGCGCGAAAAAGCACCGGGCGACGGCGCAAAACCTGCGGAATCCAAAGAATAAAAGACGACCCGGCTGCCGGCAATATCGGCTGTCGGGTCGATTCTTACCACTGGTTAACGTGTACGCGGTTTTCTTCGTAGCGGCTGGGGCGCACTGCACGCATGTCGATATCCTCCGCTGGATAGCCGAGCGCGAGTATCGAATGCGGTACAATCGTCTCCGGCAGCTGGAAAATCGCCGCCTGCCGCTTCACGCGCTTTTCGTCCGGCCAAGTGCCGAGCCAGACCGATCCGATGCCGAGGTCGTTCGCCGCTAACGTCATGTTCTGCGCGGCAATCGCGGCGTCAATCACCCAGAAATCCGGCGCGGGCGGAAAAGCGCGGTCGAGGTCGCCGCAGACAAGAATCGCCGCCGCTGCCTGATTGAGCATCCGCGCGACGCGTCCGTTCGCCTCCGCCATCTGCGCGAGCTTTTCCCGGTCGGTTACGACAATGAACGCCCATTCGCGGGCGTTGACGGCGCACGGCCCGCTCATCGCGGCTTCGAGAATGGTGTGGAGTTTGTCGGGTTCAATCGGCTTGTCGGCAAATTTGCGCACACTGCGGCGGGTGAGGATGTTCTGCATGGTTTCCATGGGGGAGACTCCTTTCAATGATGATAAATAGTGTTTTTTTGCATTGCGCAGGGGTTTCGCCACTACGACAATTATAATTAAGCATAGAAAAAATCGCTACCATCCTCAGCATAACACATTTGTGCGCGCAAGACAACGCACACCACCGAAAAAATCGCGGGTGGAAAATTGTGCAGCCGCGAAGTTTCCCGGCGGGTCATGTACAAATGGGAAAGAATGTGGTATAATAAAACATGAGCCGCGAGGAACGGCTCGGAAAGGATGAAACACCAATGCTCGATCAGAACGTTGCACGGGAAGTATTGCAGGAAGCGGTACGCACCGGCGGTGATTTCGCTGAAATTTTCATGGAAGACCGCATTGACCACGCAATGGGAATACGCTCTCATAAACTAGAAAGCACGACGACCAGCCGGACGCACGGCGCGGGTGTGCGCGTGTTCAGCGGTACGAATGCGATTTATGTCTACACCAACGATACCAGCCGGGAAGGGCTGATGAACTGTGCGCGTCAGGCAGCAGCGGCGGTGCGCGGCGGCAGGGGCTGCGTGGTGGAACCGTTCAAGCCGTGGGATGCCTCCCGTCCGGAAGAAATTCTGCTCCTGCCGACTGACGTGAAGGCGGCACTCAAGGCGGAGAAGCTCCGCGCGGCGGAAGCGGCGGCGCGCAGCATTTCCCCGGAAATTGTGCAGGTGATGGCGAATTATGGCGACCATGTGCAGGATGTGTGCATCTGCAATACCGAGGGCGTGTTCGTGACCGACCGCCGTGTGCAGACGCGCCTGCGCGTGAGTGCGATTGCCAGCAACGGCACAGAAAATCAGTCCGGCAGTGATGCGCCCGGCGCATCTATGGGCTTTGAATTGTTTGACACGCGCGTGAATGCGGAGGAATCAGGGAAAATTGCTGCCCAGCAGGCCGTGACGATGCTTCATGCGCCGGTATGCCCGGCGGGTGTGATGCCCGTCGCGATTGACAACGGCTTCGGCGGCGTTATCTTCCATGAGGCGTGCGGCCATTCGCTGGAGGCTACCAGCGTGGGCATCGGCGTGAGCGAATTCTGCGGCAAGCTCGGTCAACAGATTGCGTCGCCCATCGTGACCGCCATCGACGACGGCACGCTTGTCAACAACTGGGGTCAAATCCATGTGGACGACGAGGGAACGCCCAGCCAGCGCACGGTGCTGATTGAGAACGGCATTTTGAAGAGCTACATGGTGGACCGCCTCGGCAGCCGCCGGATGAATCACCCGATTACCGGCTCCTCCCGCCGCGAAAGCTATGCCTATGCCCCCACGAGCCGTATGCGCTCCACCTTCATCGCCCCCGGCAATGACAGCAACGAGGAAATCATCGCGTCGATGGGTAATGGTCTGTACGCGCGCAAGATGGGCGGCGGCTCCGTCAACCCGGCGACGGGCGAATTCAACTTCTCCGTGGCGGAAGCGTATCTGGTGCGCGACGGCAAGATTGCTCACCCGGTGCGCGGCGCGTCCCTGATTGGGCGCGGCAGCGAAATCCTGATGAAGATTGACCGCGTTGGCAAAGAACTGGAACTGTCGCAGGGCATGTGCGGCTCCAAGAGCGGCAGCGTCCCGACCGACGTCGGTCAGCCGATGATTCGCGTCAGCAGCATCACCGTGGGCGGCCGCTAAGGAGGAAAAGCAGATGAAAGTCAACGAATTTTTGAATGAGGTGCTTGCTGCTGCGAAGGCGGCGGGCATTGACCCGGCGGAAGTATATTATCACGGCGGCGACAGCTTCAACGTGAGCGCGCTGGACGGCGAAATCAGCGATTATAAGGTGGCATCCTCGTGCGGGGTGTCCCTGCGCGGCATGTTTGGCGGCAAGATGGGCAGCGCGTCCACCGAGGCGTTCGACGCTGATGCCGTCCGCCAGCTGATTGACGGCGTGAAGGAATCCGCCACCCTGCTGGAAACCGACGAACAGGACGAGATTTTCGCGGGCGAAGAGCGCTATCCGACCATCGAGAAGGAAGAAAGCGACGTCACCACCACGAGCGCCGAAGCGAAGATTGAGAAGTGCCTGAAGCTGGAAGCCTTGGCGAAAGCCGCTGACCCGCGCATTGTCCGTGTGCCGAGCGCGATGGTCGCATCCTCCAGCAGCGAAGTCATCCTGCGCAACAGCTATGGGCTGAATTTGCAGGATTCGGGCAGCTACTTCTTCTCCTACACCAGCTTGGTTGCGAAGGACGGCGCGTCCACCGCGGTCAATGGCAAGGTGGCTGTGTCCAGCCGCTTTGACGGCATTGACCCGGAGAAAATTGCTGCGGATGCGGCGAAAGAAACGCTGTCCCAGCTAAACGCTTCTCCCGTGCCGACAGGCGAATACCGCGTGATTTTCCGCTATGACGCCATGCAGAGCCTCTTGCAGACGTTCTGGGGCGTGTTCTCGGCGGAGAATGCCCAGCAGAATCTGTCCCTCTTCGCGGGCAAGGAAGGGGAAAATGTCGCAGCGGACGTCGTGACCATCGTCGATGACCCGCTGATGAAGGGCGGCTTGGCGACGAGCGCGTTCGACGGCGAGGGCAGCGCCAGCCGCACGAAGAAGGTCGTAGACAGCGGCAAGCTGACGACCCTCCTGCACGACCGCAAGACGGCGCGCAAGCAGGGCGTATCTTCCACCGGCAATGCCGCGCGCGTGGGCGGACGCATCATGGTTGCGCCGACGAACCTGTACATTGCCGCAGGCGAGAAGTCGCTGGATGAACTGATGGCGGACGTGGGCCACGGCGTGGTGATTACTGAACTGGCGGGTCTGCACGCGGGCGCGAATCCCTCCAGCGGCGATTTCAGCCTGCTCAGCAAGGGCTACACCATCGAGAATGGCAAGCGCGGCCGCGCCGTGGAGCAAATCACGGTGGCGGGCAACTTCTACCAGCTGCTGAAGAGCATCTGCGCCGTCGGCAGCGACCTGACCTTCGAGGGCAGCAGCATCGGCAGCCCGTCTGTGGACGCGGGCACGCTCAAAATCTCCGGCTAATCTGTTCTATCAAGGGGAAGCGCGGCATTTTCGCCCGTTTCCTCTTTTTTTGATTTTCGCCAACCAAACCGACGGATGCGGCGTCTAATGATATGGGGAATCCCAAGCAACGGGAAAGAATGCTAACAGTAGGGCGCAGGTGATTCATTGCCCCCTGGTCGCTCCCACAGGAGCGCCACCCTGCGCAACATAATAAAGGGAACACTCCCGCGAATCGCACCCCAAAATCAGAAAGGAGGCGTAACCGCAATGACCGAACAGCAGCTTCGCGAGAAGCTCCAATTCGCCTACGGAAACATGCCGGACGCAACCCGCGCCGCTTTTGAGCATTCGCTGACGCACCGCTGCGCGCCGGAAACGCACCGAAACATCGGCCTGAGCCGGACGATGCGCATCGTCATCACCGCTGTGCTGATGGCGCTGATGCTGACGGCGGTTGGCGTGGCGGCGGCGCGGTTCTTCAGCGTTACCGACGTCCACCCCGCGCAGGACGGCACGGAAGGGGACTATCAGGCGCATTATCTCGCGCTGGAGGAGCGGTATGACAGCGATTTGCTGTCTGTGTCAGTCAACGACGCCGTGTACGACGGCAGCGTGCTGGCGTTCACGATGGAGATGGCGGCAAAGACGGACGACGTGCTGGCAGTGGAAGTGCGCATATGCGGCGAATGCGACGGCAAAATGTACCGTTTTGACCCGCTGGATGTCTACGGCGGCGAGTTCCAAAGTCTGCTGATGCTGCCCGACCTTGGCGGCACATTCGATGGAGAAAAGTACGCTGCAGAGGGCATTCTGCTCGACGAAAACGGGCAGATGCCGCCGGAAGGAAAGCCGATTGCGTGGACAATCGAAATCGACGTACTGAAAGCTGTCTGGCAGACGGAAACCATGCCGGATGACCTGTATGAAGCGCTCAGCGAAGAGGACGACGTGGCGCAGTACATCCGTGAGCAGGCGGCGCGGCACATCATCACGCTGACGGACGCGGGTGTGGAGGACTACCTGCTGGAAATGTGCGGCGCGGGCTGGGACGAGATAGAACAGATGTCCAAGGCGGATTTGCTCCTGCGCTGCGGCGGCTTCGAGCGCGCGGAAACATATACCGTGGCGTTCGCGACGGAAGGGAACACGCAGTACGTCCACCCGGAGCTGTCCGGCTTGCGGATTCCGCTGGACGGGTACACGGCGGTTGTGGACTATGTGCGCGCATCGTTCCTCGGCGGGTGCGTGGTGCTGCACTGCGAAGCGCCGAATGGAACGGCACTGCCGAATGGGACGGCACTGCCGGACGTGTGGCGAGTCTACCGCAACGACGAGCAGAATCCGGCGGGTGAAGCGGGATGGGCGCGCGCGTCGGGCTATGCGGGCGTGCCGGTCGGCGTGGTGGATGTGAATCAGCCGTCCATCTGCCTGTACTTTGCGTCGTGCGCGGATTTGACGAGCTTGCGCATCGTGCCAGAAGGCGAAGCGGGCTTCACGCTGAATTTGTCGGGAGAGAAGGGGACGGAATGAACGAAGCAACATGGATCGAAAAGATGCGCGCGGTTGAGGGAACACTCTACCATGTGACCTGCGCCATGCTGCGCGAGGAGTATGACCGCCGGGATGCGATGCAGGAGACGGCGCTGCGGGCGTGGGAGAAGCAGTCGACGCTGCGCAGGGAGGAATATTTCGGCACATGGGCGGTGCGCATCTGCATCAACGTGTGCAAGGACATCCGCCGGAAGAGCAAGCCCGTTATGTCCACTGACGACGTGCCGGAAATCCCCGCGCCGCAGGGGGATACGGACTTCCGCCTGATGCTGGACAATCTGCCCGATACGCTGCGCCTGCCGGTCGTGCTGTACTATCTGGACGGGCTGACGGTCGCGGAAACCGCGCAGGCACTGGGCGTTCCGGTAGGCACGGTGAAATTCCGGCTGCATCAGGCGCGGAAAAAGCTGCGCGTGGAGCTGGACGCCCCGGAGGGAGAGGGGGCAAACGTGCAATGACCGAGCGGGAACTGCGGGAAAAGCTGCAATCCGCCTACGGAACCATGCCGGACGCAACCCGCGCCGCCTTTGAGCATTCGCTGACGCACCACCGAGTGGAAACGCGCAATCCCGTCCGGATGAGCCGAAGAATGCGGACGATTGTCACGCTTGCCCTCATGCTGATGATGCTCACGGCGGTCGGCGTAGCGGCGGCGAAACTGGCGAGCGTGACGGACTATCCGCCGCCGTCGGGTCTGACGCCGGAATACATGTCACATTTGGTTACGCTGAACGAAGCCTACGACGGCGATTTGCTCACGCTGTCCGTCAATGACCTTGTGTTTGACGGCACGACGGTCGAAGTTGCCATGAACGTGCAGCCCAAGGCGGGCAAGCAGGTTTTCATGGACATGGAAGTCACGGCGGAGTGTGCCGGGCGGGCGTACACACTGGAAATTGAGGGCTGCGGGGGCGGCGATTTCATGAGCGGCATGTTCCTGCCGGATGAAACGGGCAGCTGGAGTGACTCGCCATTTGGGTTCGACGGTGTGCTCTGGGATGATGATATGCAGTCGCCGCCGGAAGGCGTGCCGATTGCGTGGACGATGACGTTCGAACTGCTTCAGCCCGTGTGGGAAGTGGAATATCTGCCGGATGCGCAGTATCAGGCGCTCTTGGCGGGCGGGGCGGACATGCTCGAAGCCTATGTGCAGAATAACTGGCGGCAGCATATCATCACCGTGACGTATGGCAGTCTGGTAGAGTATCAGTATGCGGCGGAGGCGGCGATGCTGGCGGACGGCACCATTACCGAGCCGCTTTCGGGCAGCCGGACGGAAAAGCTGCTTTCCTGCGGCGGATTCCGGCGCGCGGACACAATCATCGTGCAGTTCACAACGGATTTTGCGGATGATTACGCGCATCCGGAGCTGGTCGGCAAACGCATCGACATGGGGGACTACGACCTCGTGATTGACAATGTGAACTTGTCATTTATGCGCGCGAACATCACCATGCACTATGAATTCTCAGCGGCGTATACCGAGGATGAAATCCGCCAAATGACGAATCTGCCCAACGCTTGGCGTGTGTATGTCAACGGTGAGACCGATTCCGGCTACGATGCCTACGCGAATTTCCAGCAGGTCACGAACGGCGCGTACGGCGTGGATACGCCCGAACAGCTGACCGTCGGCTTCGACTTCTACCCGGCGGAGACGGACATCACGCGGCTGACGTTTGTACCGATTCGCAATATGGGAGAGAGGTGGGATGCTTGCCATCCGGATGCGGAAAAGGGGTTTACGCTGGAACTTCAGGAATGATGCGCATATTTGCATAGAAAACGCAACATATGAACAGAACATCATATTTTTTCGCCTAACCATTTGCGTTTTTCCGCCAACCATGCTATAATGAGAGCGATTTAGGCAAGGAGGCGGAATGCGTGGCGGAGGCAGAAGAGAAACTGGAGGTAGAGGGCTGCGGTTTCCTGTGTGTGCACGAGAAAGTGGTGGAAAAAGTCCAGCACGAGTTGCCGCAGGAGGAAACGCTGCTGCGGCTGGCAGATTTGTTCAAGGTGTTCGGCGACGGGACGCGCGTGCGCATCCTGTTCGTGCTGCTGACGGCGGAGGTGTGCGTGTGCGACCTCGCGAAGCTGCTGGGCATGACGCAATCCGCCGTATCGCACCAATTGCGCGTGCTGAAACAGGCACGGCTGATTAAGGCGCGGCGCGACGGCAAGACCGTGTTTTATTCGCTGGCGGATGACCATGTGGCGACGCTGCTGCGGCAGGGCATGGAGCATGTCTGCGAGGGCAGCGGGGGAGAATGCGGGGAATAATCAATCATCAGCATAAAAGGACGCGGCAGGAAGCTGATTTTTTCAGCCCCCTGCCGCGTCTTGCCTTAATAGCTCCTTACTGCTTCTTCAAATACGCCGTCATCATATATCCTGTGTACCCGTTGTATCGCACTTTCGTCCACGTTTTGCCTGCGGAGAGCACAACCACCGTTGACCCGTGCGGCACTTGCACCAGCACGCGCGCGGATTTCGAGCCACTGCTGCGCAGGTTCACATACGTCCCCTGCGGATGGCGGACAATGCGTGTGGAACTCGATGAGCTGGCAGAGGGAATGGAAAGGTAGTCGGTCATCATATACCCGGTTTTGCCGTCGGGCGTTTTGACCTTGCACCACTGGTCGCCCTGCGAAATCATCGTGACCACCGTGCCGTTGGAATACTTGCCTAACCTCGTGCCGCGGGTGCTCGCCCTGCTGCGCAGATTCAGCTTGTCGCGCGGATTCGGGTTGTTGACGACCGCATAGGCTGCCTGCTGTGCCGTGGAGGAAGAACCGCCTGATGCGCTGCTTCCCGCCGCCTTCGCGCAGAGGGCTTCGCCTTCGGAACGGCGGATATGCCCCGCACGCAGATAGTCTGCGGACATAAACCCGACGCCGCCGTTGACAGCGATTTTCCACCAGCCGTTGCCCTGCTGGAGAATCATAACGTAGGTGCAGCCGGGGATGGAAGCGAGGCTGCCGTAATTCTTGCCCGGGCCGGAGCGCAGATGAACGTTCTCCTTATTCGGCGAAATGACCATGCCGAGCTTATCGGAGTAGACGCCGCTGCGGGTGGAGATGAAGCGGGTGAGAAAATAGCCGGTCTGACCGCCAACGGAAACATAGTACCAGTCGCCCGCACGGTCGAGAATGACGCATGGCGTGCCGTCGTCGTACTTGCCGAGCACCTTGGCGGATGTGCTGGCCTCGCGGCGGAGGTTCAGGTAGCCCGCATGGGAAACGTAGCCGATTGTGCCGGTTGCATCCGCCGAAACGAGCAAGTAATCCTGCCGCATCCAGCCATAGCGGCCGTCAGGTGTTTCCACCTGATAAAAGCCGTTGCTGTATCCGCGCACGGTCATCCACGTTCCCTTGTTGTACGCACCCAAAACGGCGGAACTGGTAGTAGGGGCGGAGCGCAGGTTGACATTCGCCGCACCGAACACAACGCCGTAACTGCTGGAATCCGCCTGCGCTGTGACACTCAGCAGGAGCAGAAGCAGCAGCGTCAGCCCTGCGAGCAGCTTCCATTTTTTCATTCGTTCTCTTCCTTTCCTCATATCATGGAAATTCCTGTGCCCTTGCGGAAAAAAAAGCGGATAGCAAAAACTTGATGGACGGTTTGCCCATCACGACAGCTTCTATTATATCAGGAAATGCAATGGAATGCAAGTTTTTCCTATGGATTCCGGCATGGAAAAAAATTATTTCGGAAAAATTTGATTCCGCTGGGAACAAAACAGCAGCGTCATGCGTTTTATTCTTGCAAGGGGAAGGAAACAGCCCAAAGCTGGTTCGCTCCGCGCAAAAGGAGGAAGAACGGATGAAGAAGTTTCTGGCAGGACTGGTAAGCCTGTTGATGCTGTCGACCGCGTTTGCTGAGCCGACGATAACGCATCTGGGCTACACGGCGTATCTGGGCAGCAGCAATGAGCTGTATCTGCAGGATCCGACGGGTACGGTGCGCGTCCTGCGTTATCCGATTGCGGATATTCTTTCGATTACGGACACGGTTGTCTACTGCCGCGCGCAGGATGGCAAGCTGCTCAGCATTGCGCTGGACGGCTCACAGTCGCTGATTATCGCGGAAGCTCCGACTGATGAGCAGGTGAATGCGCTGACGGCGAAGTCGAATTATACGCTGACGGATAAAGATTTGCACAAGACAAAACTTTGGGCGGCACAGCAAATTGTACGCTGACGGACGGCGTGCTGCGCAATGGCGCCACGATTGTGGATACGGGTGTGCTTGCCTTCTGCGATTTGGCGGACGAGCAGACCACGACCGCGCCGGATGAACTGCTGTACCTCAAACAGAACACGACGAACACCGCTGCCCTGATGGTGCGCACGGAGAACGTCGCGACTGCGCGGACGCTGGCGATTCTGGGCATCACCGCGCCTGTGCTGAGCATGACGGCGAACGGCGAGAACATCACCATCGTCGCATCTGACCACAGCGTCACGGTTTACAACCGCGTCGCGCTGACGACCACCAATTATCCGGCGACGTCGGAGCTGACGGAGAAGGCATCCGCCATCGGCAGTGAGCTGTTCCGCTACGCGCCCGCGGAGTCCTTCGGCTGGAACGTGGAAATCAGTGCGGGTCTGCCGGCGATTGAAGTTGTGACAGACCGCGGCAATGCGTACGTTGCGACGGCTACCCCTGCGCCTGCAACTGCTCTGCCGACCGCAACCGCGCGTCCGACGGCGACTGTCCGCCCGACGGCTACGCCCCGCCCGACCGCAACTGCGACGGCTGCGTCCGAGTATACGCGGCTGAACTACGGCAGCAAGGGCAAGGCGGTCCGCAAGCTGCAAAACCGCCTTTCCAAGCTGGGCTATCCCGTGGGCAAGGTGGATGGCGTCTGGGGTGACGACACGCAGTTCGCGGTCAACCTGTTCCAGTCCGCCATCGGCTACACCGAGCACCGGTATGCTTCTGCTGCCATGCAGGAGAAGCTGTATTCCAAAAAAGCGCCGGTTTACGATCCCTACATGCCCCTGAAGGAAGGCAAGAAGGGAACGCCTGTCAAGCTGATGCAGAAGCGCCTGTTCGATCTCGGCTATTTCACTACGAACGACGTGGAGAAGGAAGTTGATGGCGTGTACGGCAAGCGCACGACGGAAGCCATCAAGCTCTTCCAGACCGTCTGCGGTTATGAGGAGAAGAAAATCACCGGCGTTGCTGATGCGGACACATTGATGTTGCTCTTCGACGAGAAAGCGCCGGTGAATCCGGGTAATGTGACGCCTACGCCGACCAGCCCGGTGGTAATCATCACGCCGACCCCGACGAACGTGCCGACGGCAACACCCACGCCGACGGCAATCCCCGAGCCGACGGAAGTGCCGACGGCAACACCCACGCCGACGGCAATCCCCGAACCGACGCAGGTGCCGACGGCAACGCCCGCACCAACGGCAACGCCCGAACCGAAGCCGCCTGTTACGCAGACGGATTTGTGACCCGCCCCTGCGCCCAATCAGCAATGGTTGGGCGTTTTTTGTGCAGAAAATTTGTAATGGAGGGAAGATATGCCGCTTTTGATGCGTTAGATAGGTGAAGACCGCAGGGAAGTGCGGCAGAAAGAAGGAAGAGACATGAGAAAGTACACGCGGATTGGAACGTTTTTGCTGGCACTTGTGATGTGCCTGACGATGCTGACGGCGCAGGCGGAAAGCGAACTGCCGTTGGAAGTTGCGGACTTGTTCACCGTGAAGGCGTGGGCACACTACGCCATCGCGAACCAACCAGATATGCCGGAGAACAAGGCGTTCGCGGTGTTGCAGGAGAAATCCGGCTACGAGGCGGCGCTGCTGGTGATGCGCAACACCAAGAGCGAAACAAACGTGCTGGTGCTGGCGGAAAAATCATCCGCACAGGCGGATTGGAAAATCACCATGCGCAACTGGGGCGCGGTGGAGCAGGGCGACGCGAACGTGCCGCAGCTGGCGGCGATTGCGGACGGGCGTTTCGCCATCTACTACCCGAACGGCGACAGCGCGTATTTCGCGCATGAAGCGAATGGCTGGCAGCTGACAAACCTGTCCTTCGGTGATACGATACAGGTGGAAGTGAGCCGCAGCGGCATGACATTCCTCGTGCGCACGGACAACGGCAAGTGGGTCAAAACGACGGTTTCCGGCGTGGTGGAGACGGCAATGGCGCAGTTCAGCATGGATCGCTTCCCGCGGACGGTCGCGGCGGCACGCGAGCACCTGACGAATCCGCCGACGATTCCGGATTCCCCGTGGAGTTGGACGTACCCCTACGGCTTCCCGCAGCCCTCGCAGTACGCCAAACTTGCGGCAGGCAAGCAGTACGCGGTGTATTCCGCGCCGTCGGACGCCAGTTTTCGCGCGGCGAACGGCAAAGCGCTGCTGTCCACGAACGACTGGGTGCAGGTGTTCTTCGAGGAGGACGGCTATCTGCTTGTGCAGTACGCCATCAGCCGCCATCAGTACCGCATCGGCTACATCAAGGCGGATGCGGTGAAGGATTTGTCGGAAGTGAACGCAATCGGCAGTTGGGCGAATTACCCGGCGGAAGTCCTGCGCACGTCGAGCCTGACGGACGACCCGCTCAATTCCTGCGGCGCGGTGATGACGCTCCAGCAGGGGCAGCAGGTGACGTACTTGGGACAGCTCGGTCTGGAATGGGCGTTCGTGGAAACGACGACGGCACAGGGCAAGCAGATTCGCGGCTTTGTCGAACTCTCCAACCTGAATGTCACGCTTCCGACGGACACGACGGGCGACGGCATCAACGGATAAACAACCGCATACCAAAAGCGCGCCTCCTTGTCAAGCGACAGGGAGGCGCGTTGCTGTGGGAAAAATCAATTGTTGGTCTGGATGGTCGTCCGGATCGTGAAGGGAATCCCCCAGATGTAGTAGGTGATGTTCGCCTCGCGGATGGCGTGCATGTCCTTGCTCGTCAGGATGGTGGCAGTCACGTCGCCGATGGTGTGCGCGGGGAGCGCCAGCACTTGGTCGCTGCCGATTTGCAGAATGTCGCCGCTCATGGGCGTAATCTGTACCTCAATCATCTCGGCGGGCAGGGTTGTGTTGTTCTCCAGCCGGAACGTGTAGGTGTAAAAGACGTAATCTTCCGCGCTGGACAGCTCCTGCGGGGCGACGAACGACGTGCCGACAACCGCGCCCGCGCGAACCTGCGCGCTCAGGTCAGTGAACAGGTCGTAGTTCCGGTAGGCTTCCAGCGCCGTAACGCCCTGCGCAATCACCGTCACGTTCGACGTCATGTACATTGCGCCGACACCGAGCAGTGCAATCAGCAGCAAAACGACGCTCACAATGGCAAAACGCTTCATGAAACTTCTTCTTAATCTCCTTCGGTCTGCTGAAGCAGGCGGTTCATTTGGTCAATCATTTCGGAATCCTTCAGGCTGAAATGGAACTCTACGCGGCGCGAAGCTTCCTTGTTCTCATTGCCGTACTGGTCGTAAATCAGCCCTGTGGCGCCGCGCCCGGTGATGGTCAGCATGTCGCGCCGCCACTCGTTGAGTCCTTTATCCCCGCCGCCGGAGACATAAGCTTCATATTCCGCGCGGTCTATGCTCTCGTCGCGCGTGGGATAGAAATAGTCGTCGATATGTATGCCGTCGACCTCGTAGCCATCCAAAATTTCGCGCACGCCGTCATATATCAGCGCGTGGACATCGGTTGACGCGGGGTCGAAATATATTCCGTTTTTGAGCTGGATAACAGAATCCGTACCGATGAGCTTTTTCGCCGGGCTCCCCTGCGGCAGAGAGTCAATATTATCGGACGAGCTGACGCGAAACGGATTTATCCACGCGTGAATTTTGAGTCCGGATCTGTGGGCGCATTCGGCCATCACTTTCAGCGGATCGAAGCCCGGGTCGCTCCCCTTGCAGGAATATTTTGACCACGGGAAAAGCTTCGACGGATAGACGGCATCGGCAAAGGCGCGGACATGGACAAAGACTGTGTTGAGCTTCATATCCGCGACATTATTAAACATCTCCTCCGCCCGCTCGCGGAATTTTTCTTCGCCCTGAGCTGCATCAGGCAGCTCGTAGCAGCTTATCCACACGGCGCGAATCTCATCAGGCTTCGGAGTGTAAACGGCGGAAGTTTCCGTTGTGCTATTGCTCGTCTGTTCCGGAAGTTTTGCGGGAATCCGGGCTAAGGTTTCAGATGAGAAGGTACATCAGTATTCTGAATTCGGGGATTACAGGATA
>OGZO01001524.1_pt1 | contig 16959 bp, 6 predicted proteins | sample 1576721 | NCBI WGS metagenome assembly OGZO01 (sample SAMEA3541516, study PRJEB24748) | human gut metagenome | biome: human gut; feature: human-associated habitat; material: faeces | place: China | collected 2012 | reverse complement strand
GATAGCGCATAGTACTGTGAAGGAAAGGTGAAAAGGACCCCGGGAGGGGAGTGAATCCGCCGCGCGGTCGAGATGATCCGCGCGCGTGAGAAAAGCGCCGGGACGGCGCTTCTGGCGATCGACGCGATCAACCTGTTCCAGAGCGGGCTGGCGGAGCTTTGCGGCACGACGGTCGGCGTGCTGGCCCCGGAGGAGGTGCGCCTTCGGCGCATCATGCGGCGCGACGGCATCGAGCGGCAGTATGCGCTGCTGCGCATCCGCGCGCAGGAGCCGGACGGCTTTTATACGGCGCGCTGCGCGCACATACTTCAAAACGGTGAAATTTCCCCGGAGGAATTTCAGATACAGGCAAATGCACTATTGGAAAATTTGATAAAGGAGAACGCAACATGACAAAAGAAGAAAAAGCAAAGCTGTTCTACAAGCCCATCAACGGCCATGACGAGCTGAGCGCCGCCGAAGAGGCGGAAATGAACGCCTACTGCGAGGACTATAAGAAGTTCCTCGACGCCTCCAAGACAGAGCGTGAGTGCGTTTTCAGCGCCATTCGCCTGGCGGAGAAGCGCGGCTTTGTGGAATACCGCCCCGGCATGGCGATCCAGCCCGGCGATAAGGTCTATTACAATAACCGCGGCAAGGCCATCATGCTGGCCGTGATCGGCTCCGAGCCGCTCTCCAAGGGCGCAAACATCGGCGCGGCCCATACCGACGCGCCGCGTCTCGATCTCAAGCCGCGTCCCCTGTATCAGGCCTCCGGCGTGGAGATGGCCTACCTCAAGACGCACCATTACGGCGGCATCCGCAAGTATCAGTGGGTGACAGTCCCTCTGGAGCTGCACGGCAAGGTCGTCCGCCGCGACGGCAGCGAAGTCTTTGTGACCATCGGCAGCGACCCCGGCGACCCGCAGCTCGTCATCAACGATCTGCTTCCGCACCTTGGCCGAGAGCAGGGCAAAAAGCCCCTCAACGAGGCCATTCCGTCCGAAAGCCTCAACATTCTGGTCGGCAGCTGGCCGGAGCGCGATGACGACGGCTCCGACCGCGTCAGCCTCGCCATTTTGAAGCTGCTGCACGAGAAGTACGGCATCGTCGAGGAGGACTTTATCTCCGCCGAGCTGGAGGCCGTCCCTGCCATGAACGCCCGCGACCTCGGCCTTGACCGCAGCCTCATCGGCGCTTACGGCCACGACGACCGCGTCTGCGCCTATGCCGAGCTTGCCGCCATCTTCGACATGCAGCATCCCGCCAAGACGGCTGTCTGCATCTTCGCCGATAAGGAGGAGATCGGCTCCGAGGGCGTGTCAGGCTGTTGCGGGCGCTTTTTGGGTGGTATACATGGGACAATAGGCAGGAGTTCCAAAAAAGGATATACAATTTACGACAAGTCCAATGTGGAAAATCCTTTTTCAACAATAGCGTTTTGAAATTTATGAAAGCGTTGATAGGCGGGCTTTGAAAACAGTTCCGCAATCCATGGCTTTTTGGGAAATCTTATTATAGTGGGACGCATGGGTGTGTAAAGAACAAAGCGCAACTCTTCTATATTACGTTCTCCAATACATTTTGAAATTTGCTTTTTATGTATTTCTGCATAGGTATATGTGCATTCAACGAATGAAAGATGTGAACCGTTTGAAAAGCGTATTCCTTGGTTAGTAACTTCTGTGATATCCTTTTCGGAATAGCATACATAGTCCGAAAAATAATCAGTTGTTAGGTTTGATCTTTCCATATTCATGCAGCTCCTTTCGATGATAGTATCTCAGATAACTTTTACTTGCTCTCCGCACATGGCGCACGGGTATCATTGCCGAAGGCAATACCACTCGCCGTAAGGCGAAATATAACTGAAAAAGCACTTAAGCCTTACGCTTAAGTGCTTTTTCATGGAGGCGCCACCCAGATTTGAACTGGGGAATCAGGGTTTTGCAGACCCATGCCTTACCACTTGGCTATGGCGCCATAATGTAAAAGACGCCAAGGGATTTGACGTCTTTTGTAATGGAGCGGCTTACGAGGCTCGAACTCGCTACCTCCACCTTGGCAAGGTGGCGCTCTACCAGATGAGCTAAAGCCGCATCTCCCAAATGCGAGAGTTATTGTACCATGCCTCGCCGCACTTGTCAAGAGGGGAATTTGTTAAAATTCCCGCTTTTTTAGAATATCAGAAATCGGCTGATCTTACCGTTCGGCTTTCTCTGCTTGGTTAATGAAGCAAAGCCGTCAAGCCCTAAGCGATTACCGTTTGTGCCATTTTTTGACCGCTTGTGCCAAATCCATTGCGGAGTGTTCCCACATCCATTATGATGATCATGTATGATTATGTCCGCGAAGGAGGCGTCCTATGAGGTTGATTCTATATGGAACAGAATCGGATAAAGAGGCGTTTATGCACGCTCTTTCCGCGATACCGGGTCGGCATGGCAACACCATAAGCGTTGTTGGCTATCCGGACTATGACAGCTTTATCACAGGCCTCAGAGAGAGCTCACCGAACGGCATTGTGGTAGCGATGGATGGCGCAGACGGCATGGAGGGCGTGATCGCCGCCAAAAACCTCTGCGAAAGCGTTCCGGTGCTGTGGTTTTCAAATGATAATGGCTTTGGCGTGCAGTCCTACAGGCTCGGCTGTGCGTATTTTCATCAAAAGCCTGTTTCCCCGCAAATTCTTTCTGCGGCGATCGCCAAATGTGTGTAAAGGAGTAACAAGATGAACACAAACATGACACTTAAAAAGCGGATACTTTCCGTGTTGCTGACGGTCATTGTGGTACTGTCCATGATGCCGCTGTCGGCGTTTGCGTCAGCGGCTTACGCCGACGAGAATACCGGCGACATCGCCGGGCAGCCCTCTGCCCCGGAGACCCCGACCGGGGAGGACGATCTGTCCGATACCGAAACGAACACAAAAACGGAGATATGGTGCACCAGAAAGCCGAACTCCATAGGCCGTTCATATAACGGCACGACGGACGGAAGCATGATTCGGATCACGCTGTGGTTTACCACGGACGGCACGGACGAGATCCAGCTCGAGGAAGGAACGGGCTTCACGGCCGTGAAGACATTCGATTCCGCAGATACGGGAGACCATACCGTTAATGTGGAGATCACCCTGATAGGCGAAGCTGCGAAAAAGTATAAGCTCAAAGAGGGCGAAGAAACGTTCACCATCGGTGGCACGATCTATCAGGCGGTGCCTAAGCTGGTCGTATCGCTCTCCAGCTCGACTTGTACGACGGTTGAAAAGATACTTCCGCTGCTGTCTGCGGAGGGAGCGCCGGAGGGAGCGGCAGTGACGTATTATTATACGCCGACTCCGAGTTCCATTTATTACTCCGATCTCGATTCGCTCAACGTGGAGATAGACGAAACCACCACCATAAGCGATATCGACGAAACAAACACTACATATTATATCTTTGCAAGATCTTCCGAGACCAAAAACTACACCGCGACCTCGTCGGAGGCGGTAAAGCTCACGGTAAGCCGGGAGCCGCAGCACGGTCACGAGGATGTGATATTCGAGCCCTGGGACGGTACGGGCGAGGTGCCCTATTCCGCCGACGGCAGCGCCTGCGTTTACCTGACGAATAATGTGACGAGAGATCTGACCTTGTCCGGCACGCAGCAGCTTACCCTGTGCCTGAACGGCAAAAAGCTAAACGGAACGATAACAGCCGAAGACGGCGGCAAGCTCACGCTCTGCGACTGCAAGAGCACAGGCTCCGTCAGTGCTGTCACAGTAGACGGCGGAACGCTTGCGGGCTCCGGCGGAACGATAGACACTCTGACCATAGGTGGTACCTCTCCTTCTGTCCGCCTCTCCGGCGGCAGCCTCGGGAGCGTTATCAACAGCACAGGCAATTCTTTAAAAATCGGTGAGCTGCTGGAGGACGGCTATGCCATCAGGCATACAGACGGCGATTTTATATTTCGCAGAAAAAGCATATCCACCGGCAGCAAATTTGAAGACAATGCACAGCCTGTCAAGGATCTCACCGTGACGGCGTGCCTGGATGGAGAACACAGCGGGGTTTATAGCAATTGTTCATATTGCGGCAAAGCGCTCGCCGCGGCAGTGTATGCCGCGGGCGGCACTAAGTACTTTACCGATCTGGACAATGCCGTTTCCTATGCAAAGAGCTTTATAGAAACGCATTCGGTCAAAGTGGCGTCTTTAAAACTCCTTAACGATGCTGCGGTAAGCCGGACCATTGTGCTGAACACACAAGGTACGGTTTATCTGGATCTCAAAGAGTACACGCTGTCAAACACAGCCGACTGCAGCGGAAGCATAATTGAGCTGACGAGTGGAAATCTTGAGATCAGAGACGCCGGTAAGGTGGCTGCAAACGGTGTGGACGGCATAGTGGTCACCGGTGGGACCTTCACGATGCCGTCGGAATCGATGATCACCGCCGACGGTGAGGGCTGTGCGGCGATTCGGATGCGGGGCGGCAGCCTTGACCTCTCCTACGGCAGTGTTTCCTCGGAAAACGGCGCTTACGCCGTCATTGCGGAGGGCGGCAGCAGCCTGAAAGTGAGAAAACAGGGTACTTTCGGCAATGTAAAGATCACCGAAAGCTATAACGGTACAGTCAACCTGTTGGCGGGCACCTATACCGGCATAGAGGTGGAGGGTGATAAATTCCCGACCGCCGGCGCAGTGCTGGGCGGATGCTGCCGGTTCGTGGACGCAGATACCGGCGAAACGGTGGACGGCAGTGCGCGTAAGGTTGAAAATGTAAAGATAGTCCATCAGCATGAGTATAACGACGAAGGTGTGTGCAAGAGCGCGGAGTGTTATGTACGCGCGGCAGCAAAGATAAGCGGTACGAATGACGATAGCCTCGATAAGTTCTATGATTATTTAGAGGAAGCGTTGACCGTCGCCGAGACGCATGAGGGCTGCACGCTGACCGTTCATTCGGATGTGATAGTCTCTGATACAGTGACCGTCAGCGAAGGCTCGTTCCGGATGGAATTTGATTCTTACGGAAGAATTGGAAACGAATTAGAAGACACCATGCCATGCGTTCTGAAAATTACCGGCGGAAACATCGAGATCACCGGAGATGGGTGCTTAGATGCAAATTCCGGCGCAACCACGGCGCTGATCGTTGAGGGCGGCACTGTGACTGTCCATGACACGGTGACGATCCGAAACTATTTTGGCGGGACAGCTATAGAATACAAGAGCGGCACTCTGACGCTTAAGGGCGGCAGATATATTAAAGCAGAAGGCGGCCTGATGTTCGGGCTCCCCGAGGGCAAGACCTATGCCGATCTGTTGGCGCCCGGGTACTTATTTGCAGATGAGAACGGCAGCGCGCTCTCTCCGGATAAGGTCGAAGAGCTGACGGACGTTCAGGTCGTCGCCTGCGGCGAGCACACATGGGGCAAGGATGGCAAATGCACGAAATGCAGCTACCCCTGCCCGCATGACGGCGGCAATGACCGCGAGGCAAGCTATTTTGAAAAAGCGATATGCTCTGTTTGCAAGGCGGAGTACGGCGATAATATACAGGATACGACCGTGCCCACAGGCGAAATCAAGATCAAAGAGCGCACCTGGTGGCAGACGGCTCTGAACGCGATCACCTTTGGACTGTTCTATAAGGAAGATGTCAAAGCCGAGATCACGGCCACGGATGACAGCTACAGCCAGTCCGGCTTTGATGTGGCAAAGCACGCTGTAAAAACAGAATATTTTGTCAGTGATATCGCCATGAGCAAAGAGGCGGTCGAAGCTTCGGTATTTGCGGAATACGATGGAGCGATAGATCTTTCAAACGAACAGCAGTATGTGATCTATGTCCGTTTGACCGACTACGCCGGCAATGTGGCTTATGCCTCGACCAAGGGCTTCGAGATTGACAAGACTGCCCCGGTGATCGAGGGGTTGGAAAACGGCGGAACCTATATTTTCTGCGGCGAAAAAACCATAACGATCACCGACAAGAATATAGACAAGGTCACCTTAGACGGTACGGAAATCGCCCTCGGCGAAAACGGGCAGTACACCCTTCAGGCCGATTCCGAACAGCATAAGATCATTGTGACCGACAAAGCGGAAAACAAAACTACCGTTTACATTAAGGTCTATCCGGCTCACGATTTTGACACTGAGACCGACACCTGCCGCAACTGCGGCACCGCTGCTGCGGCAAAGGTGGAAATTGGCGACATATCTGACCGCTTTGCAACCGGCGACGAGCTGTTCGCGGCGCTGCAGGATGAAAAGTACAGCGGCGCGACTGTGACATTGCTGAGCGATGTGGTGTGTACGGAACGTACTTCTTTGAAATACGACCTGACAATCGAGATGAATGGCAAGTCGCTTTCCGGTCAAATCGCCGTTGGTATCCTTTCCGGCGAGGTAACCATTCGCTCCTCGGCAGGCAAATCCGATATCGCCGCAACGTTCGGGGTGAACGCCGGTGCACACCTGGTGATGGGTGAGGGCATCGGCGAAGTTAAAACGATCGTTGTGGTGGGTAAGCTTACGGTCTATTCCGGCAGCTACGGTTATGTTCACACCTTGATCCCGGATACAAAATCGGATGATATCACCCTGTACGGCGGCACTTACGGAAGGCTTGAACTGAGAACGCTTGGTGCAAGGGATGCTTTGGCAAAGGGCTATCGTTTCCGCGATCTGTTTTATGCGGAGGCAGGAGATAAAACTCTAAGTCATGTTACCGTTATCCCCTGTGACCATGAGGATATCGACATCAACAATATCTGCTTTGCCTGCGGTCTGAAGCTTGTCGCATCCGTGACAGCAAACGACACAACAAAGCGGTTTGGGACCTTTGAAGAGGCCATAAGCTATGCCGGGCAAAACGAAGGCTGCACCGTGAAGCTTTTGCAGGATATTACCATCGCGGGCACGAGCTCCATGGTATCGCACTATCGTCTCGCCTTGACCGAAGGATCGTATACTATTGACCTTGCGGGAAAAACGCTGACGGTCGGAGCGGTAGAGGGCAGCTATCTGACGGTCAGTGTCGAGTGTGATCTCACGATCTCCGACTCCGTCGGCGGCGGCAAAATCGTCGGCGAAACGGGTTCGGAAGCCATTGAGGTCAGGAAACGGCTGACGATAACCGGCGGCGACTTTACGGGAATCTACAAAATAGAAGCCTACGGCGCCGACAGTCTTGTGCTTGAAGGCGGCCGCTTCAAAATGGTCAGCAGTGCGCAGAGCGCCGAGGCGGTCTCGCCTCTGAGCTATCTTGCCGAGGGTCGCGCCTATCAGCTGACTTCCGGAAGCGATAAATATGCAAACGAAAGCGATGTTGTGCGTGATACGGTCGGCGCAATGACCACGTGCTATATCAGAAATGTCTCTGTGGTGTCGGCACCTTTGAAATTCCACAGTCAGCCTCGTGACGACATCTACTATCTCACTATGCCGAACTACGAAAAGTGGGCCGTCTTTACGTTTTTATACAGCGGCGGTTATCCGTCAAAAGGGGACATCACCATTACCGGTGAAAGGACACACGGAACGGTTGTGTATACAAACACGGTCAAGCCCACAAGAATTTTCCAGGATGGCATTAACCTCTGGGATTTCACTACGGCGGATTCCGGACAGTTCCGTATCAAGCTGGAATACAACGGCTATGTGCTCTATTCCAATACTTTTACAATCACTATGACAGTGTGCGAGCACCCGGGCTATTACGAAGATTACGGCTACAAGTGTTCCCAGTGCTACTGCGACCTTGCGGCGGCTATCGTCAAGGACGGCAAGACAGCGGGCTATGTGAGCTTCGCGGACGCACTTGCAGCGGCGCAGACCGACGAAAACAAGGACTGCACGCTGAAACTGTTCGCTGATGTCAGCGGCACTGTGGCCGTGAAATCCGGCAAGTTCACCATGGACGCGGCGAACTTTACCATTAACGGAAAGCTCAATGTGTCCAAGGACGCGGATCTTACCGTCAGCGGCGGTACGGTCACAGAAAATGTCGTTTGCGCCAAAGGCGGAAAGCTTACTGCGTCGGGAACCAACTTTGCCGGCGCGATCAACTGCGTCGGCGGGGGCTCCTTCAGCGGCTGCAAGCTGGCCGGCACCGTTTCGGGCAAGAGCAGCCTGACGCTTACCGCCTGCGAGATTGCCGGGGCCCTTTCCATCAGTGGATTTACCAAGGCGGAGAGCTGCACCGTCGGCGGCGATGTCACCATCAACAATGGCGGCAGTCTGAAGTCCTACAGCGGCACCTATAAAAACAGCATCCTGCTCAAGTCCGGCGGAACGCTGGATATGGCGGGCGGTACTTATACCGGTAAGATCACCGCCGAATCCGGCAGTAAGCTAACCCTTTCGGGCGGTGTTTATACCAAAATTGCGGCTGTGAGCGGTGCTAAGCTTACAATTTCCGGCGGCACGTATGCCGAGGTCGGAGCTGAAAATAATGTTGATTTCACTCTAAGCGGCGGCGAATTTACCAATATCACGGTTAATGGTCAGCATCTTATCGACTGTCTTGCGGAGGGTAAGGCGTTTGAGGATATGAACAACGGCTTTATCATCGACGGTCGTGTGGGTATCGCCGGGGATGTTAAGGTCGTAGACCACACCCATACCTGCGTTTGGAAAACCGACACCCACGAGAAGCTCTGCGGCTGCGGCTATGTGGAGGCGACCGATACCGAAGCACCGGTCATTTCCGGTATTGATCCGGATAATAATCACTACGGCTCGCTGGAGTTCACCGTCACCGACGAAAACGACTTTACTGTGTGGCTGGACGGTGAGGAGATCACGCTCGTCAACGGGAAATATACCATGGAGCCGGACAACGAGACGCATTTGATCACAGCGACCGACGTTGCGGGCAACACGGTCAGCTTCCGCTTCGGGATCTTTAAGACCTATCATGTCACGCTGCCCACCGGCGCAGGCTATACGATATCCTCTTCAGACGGGCTCACGGTTAGACATGGCAACCGCTTTAGTTTTATCGTGCAGGTCAACAAAGGCTATTCCCGGACCGAGGACTTTAAGGTGCTGGTGAACGGCAATAAGCTCGACGAACTGTGGTCTGATACGAACAACGCTTCCTTTGTTGTCGTTGATGTCAGCGAAGATCTCGTCATTACCGTGGAGGGCGTAGCGGACATCACGCCGCCCGAGGTGGAGGTCAGTATTCGCGGTAATAGCTTCAAAGAATTCCTGAACAAGATCACCTTCGGTCTGTTCTTTAAGGAAACACAGGAGGTGTGGGTGAAGGCCGAGGACGAAGGCAGCGGGGTCAAAAAGGTCGAATATCTGCTGTCCGAAACGCCGTTCACGAATCAGGATGCGATCACCGGCGACTGGACGGAAGTCAGGCTCAATGCTCAGCGTGAGGCGTGGTTCGACATCGAGCCGAACCAAAAGGCGTTCATCTATGTCCGTGTGACGGATGTGAGCGACAACATCACCGTCGTCAACACCGACGGCGTGGTGGTCTATACAGACGCAGAGGCAATCACCGAGGCTATGACTGTTACAAGGCTCGATGGGGAGGACGTTTCCTTCGCTGTCAGCCTCAACGGCAATACCGTAAAGGCGCTGTATAACGGCAATACACTTATCGACAGTGACAGCTATACGGTATCGGAGAACGGAACTATAACTCTTAAAGACGACTATCTTTCCACCCTTGCCGCCGGAGAATACACCATCCGTGTGGCGTATAACCCGCTGGGCATGAGCTTTGGCAGCGGCGACGAGCCTGCCACGACGGCGGTGAAGCTGACGGTGAAGAAGAGACAGCCGAAGATCGTTCTGGCGGACTGGACGATAAAGAGCTATGACGGCGATCCGATCGATCCCGCCAAGACCGGCCCGATGACGGAAACGAACGGTGCAATGATGTGGGAATACAAGCCAGTCGGCGCAGACGATTCGGAATATACGGCGACTGCGCCGAAGAACGCAGGCAAGTATACCATTCGTCTAACGACGGCCGAGACCGATAACTACGAGGCGGGCGAGGCGACGGCACTGTTCGTAATCGTGCAAAAGGAGGTCACCGTTACCGGGACGGCGGTCGAAGCTTCTAAAGTCTACGACGGCACGAATTCGGCAAGAATCACCTCTCCGGGTACGGTGAGCGGCATTATAAGCCGGGATAAAGCGGCTGTTTCAGTCGGCAGGGCTACCTACACCGACAAGAATGTCGGCACAGGCAAGACGGTTTCCTTTACCGGATTTATCCTTATAGGGGATGACGCAGCAAACTATACGCTCAAAGCGCAGCCGGCAAGCGTTACCGCTGACATCACTGCCAAGGAGATCACCATTAACGGCGCAGCTGTGGAAAGCTCCAAGGTTTACGATGGCACAACCGAAGCGAATATCACAAATGCAGGCGCACCGTCCGATAACTACGACGGCGAGAACCTCACGATCGTTGCCGGTTCGGCAGCCTACGACAACAAGAATGTCGGCACCGGCAAAAAGGTAACATTTAGCGGATTTGCGCTTGCAGGCGATGCGGCTGCAAACTACAAATTGATTGCACAGCCGACGAGCACAACTGCGGATATTATCGTTAAGGAAATCACCATCAACGGCACAGCGGTTGAGACGAGCAGAATCTATGACGGCACGACCGGTGCAAAGATCACAAGCGCGGGAACACCGTCTGCAAACTACGACGGAGACAATCTCACGATCGTTGCGGGCTCGGCGGCCTACGACAATAAGAACGCCGGCACCGGCAAAACGGTTACCTTCACCGACTTTACCCTTTCCGGCTCGGCGGCAGCAAACTATAAGCTCACTGCACAGCCCGATGCGGTAACGGCAGATATCACAGTCAAAGAGATCAAGATCGTGGATACGGCTGCCGAGGCCTCCAAAGTCTACGACGGCAACACCGATGCCAAGGTCACGGCAGCCGGAACATTTGACGGACTGATTGACGGCGACGAGGTGGCGATCGTCACCGGTAAAGCGGCGTATGATAACAAGAATGTCGGCAACGGCAAGACAGTCGTGTTCTATGATTTTGCCCTTTCGGGAGATGACGCGGCGAACTATCTGCTGGCGGCTCAGCCCGACAGCACAACGGCAAACATCACGCCGAAAGAGCTGACGATCGCTGACCTCAAGGTTAAAGATAAGCCATATGACGGCAAAAACACCGCCACAATTGATGGTACGCCGACACTGGTGGGCGTGGTTGACGGCGATGTGCTAACGCTCGTAAACGGCACTCCGACCTTCGACAGCGTGGCGACTTCTAAGAATATTCCCATCAGCTTCACGGCGTTTACTCTCTCCGGCGATGGCGTGACCGTCGGCAACTACACGCTCACCCAGCCGCGCGGCATTACGGCGAATATCGTCGAATATGTCGCTGTCGGCAGCGAATATGGCGTAAACTCCCATGACTGGATCAATAAAGATTTTGTTATCACGGCAAAGCATGGCTACAAGCTCAGCCTGACCGATACGGTAAACGACGAGTGGGCGGATACACTGACCGCTTCGGAGGAAACTGCCAGCGGCGAGCTGACCTTCTATGTGAAGAACACCGAAACTGGCGCGATCTCTGCGGCAGTGACCGAGAACTACAAGATCGATAAGACCACGCCGACCGGTGAGGTCAAGCTGAACGAACGCACAGCATTCCAGGCGTTCATTAACAAAATCACCTTCGGTCTGTTCTTCAAGGAGGATGTCCATGTCAAGCTGACGGCGACGGACGACGCCTCCGGTGTGAAGTCGGTGCTGTACTATAAATCCGACAAGGTGCTCACCGAGACGGAGGTCCGTGCGATCACCGATTGGACGGATAATAGCGATTTCGACATTGCCGCAGAGGATATGGATCAGTTTATCATCTATGTCCGCATCGAGGACAACGCCGGAAATGTCACCCTCATCGGCTCGGACGGTGCAACCTTTGATACCACCGCACCCGAGATTGTCGGCGTGGAGAACAGCAAGACCTACTATGTGACCAAGAAGGTCGCCATCGATGATGAAAACCTCGAATCGGTCACACTGAACGGCGAGTCTGTCGAAGATGTATTTACTCTTGTCGGCGACAAAGACGCCACCTATGTCATTTGCGCGGTGGATAAGGCGGGCAATGTGACCGAGTATACCGTTTATATGAAGCCGATCTCGTCCATCACCGATGCTATCGCGTCCATAACGGTCGATAATGTCAAGTCGAGCGATGCAGAGACAATATCCTCTGTCGAAAGACAAATCCTCAACATCGCTGAGACGTTTGACGACGGCGAATCCACCGAAGATGAGTGGAACAAGCTGACCGACGCGGCGGCAAAATGCAAGGAACTGAATAAGCGCATTGCAGAAGTTGCGGATGAAATCACCCGCCTGACCGACGCCGTGAACGGCTACGACATCGGCAAAGTGACGAGTGCCGACAAAGCGGGCATCGAAAAGCTGATCGCCGACATCGACGTCCTGCTCGGCAGCGATAACCTGACGAATGCGGAAAGAGCGGCTCTGGAAGCACTGAAAGCGACGGCGCGTACGCTCCTTGACCGCATAGCGGCGGCGAAGAATGCTTCCGAAGACGATGAGATCAAGGCGGTCGACGGCATCGTTGGGAACAATGTGAAGCTGGAGGACAAGGAAGCTCTTGAAAAAGCGGAAAAGGCTTTGGAGAGCGCTTTGCGTGACTTCGATGGCAACTACACCGAGGTGGAACGCAAAGAGCTTGAAACAAAGCTGGAAACCGTGAAAGCAATGCTTACCGCTATCAACAACGCCGAAAAAGCGGCGGATGCGATTGGCAAGCTGCCCTCTGCGGACGATGCGAAGCTCAGCGACAAAAGCGAGCTTGACCGCGTGAAAGAGATTGTGGCAGGGCTTACCGATGACGAGAAAGCGATGCTCGACAAAGACATCACCGGCAAGGTTGATGCTCTGGAGGAGAAGATCCGTAGACTGGAGGAAGAAGCCGACAAGAGCGATTCTCCCACGACCGGATACACCGGTGACTTGGCTTTGTGGATCGCTCTGCTCTTCATCAGCGGCGGTGTGGTGACCGGCACCACAGTTGTGAGCAAAAAGAAAAAGCGTTCCGTGAAATAACGGACGGCGGGACAGTCCATCCCTATGCGGCTGTCCCGCTTTTTCTCACATGTCGGCAAGTGCTTCTTGAACTTGTCGCTCTTCTATGGTATACTAATGATAAACGAACGGTCGGTATCCTATAGAAGGGGAGAGTCCATATGAAAACCACAGAACAGCAGCACAACGAGCGGAAACAGGAGCTTATGGAAAAATGCTTTTCCTGTTACGCCGAAAACGGCTTGACCGGCACGGGCATCCAGGCATTAGCCGATGCGTGTGGCTGCACCAAAGCCAATTTGTATTCTTATTTCAAAAATCTCGACGAGTTAATTATCGAATCCACCGCCTACTGTATGGCCAAGGTGGAGGATGATTTTATGGAGAAAGCCCCGACCGACCCCAAAGATGTTATGCGGTTTATTGAGGAAGTTCCCTATTGGACGGCACGGGAGCACGGCAAAAAGTACCGGCTGATGTATCAAGTCTATACGCTGCCGAAATACATGGAGCACGGCAAGAAGTTTTTCGAGGGCGTGAACGAGCGCTATACCGAATATGCTAAGCAACTGGAACCGAAAATTGGGATACCATATACTGTCACCACGCCGCTGATTTTCATATTCGTGCGTGCGTGTGTGCATTACGCCATGTTCGAGGATGAATATTACCTAAAAGCCCAGATGGAGGTCTTGAAGCAGGGAGTCGCCCTGTTTGCCGATAAATACCGCTCACAATACTTGAACGGAGGGAACGAGAAATGAAGAAACGAATACTCAGCATCCTGCTCACCTTATGTATGGTGCTATGTCTTGTGCCGACAAGCGTATTTGCCGAGGACGTCTACGAGGCGGCTGACGAACACTTGAGATACGCGCTGGATGATCCCGCCTATAGCGTTTGCCGGTTGATTATGAGCATTATAATCAGCAAACCCCTGGAGATTACCCGCGAAGTCAAACTGGACCTCAACGGCTATGCGCTGGCATTGGACGGCGGCGGCAGCGTCTTTGTCATCAAGGACGGTGGCCATCTGACCGTCATCGACAGCAGACCCGACGCAGAATACAAGTTCACCCCCAACAGCAGCGGCCTGTGGGTGTGGGATGAAACCGACGGTACAGAAACCGTCCGTGGCGGCATCATCTACGGCGGCAGCGCCGAGCGCGGCGGTGGTGTGTATATTGCACCGGGCGGCCAGTTCACCATGAACGGCGGCAGCATAGTCGGCTGTAAGGCCAACGACAATGGCGGCGGTGTGATGGTTGACTGTGACGAAACGAGGGGCAGCAAATTCACCATGAATGGCGGCGCGATCATCGGCTGCGTGGCAAAAGGGCACGGCGGCGGTGTGGAAACGCAAGCAAACTCCGGCAATGCGCTGCATGGTGCATTCATCATGAACAGCGGCGTGATCGAACACTGCGTGGCCAACAAATACGGCGGCATTTTATGCAGCGGGCCGTTTATCATGAACGGCGGAACGATACAATACTGCAGGGCAACGGAGGAGACTGACCCAGCGGAACAAAAGGGCGGCGTATTCCTCGGTGGTGATAGCCAGAATATCCTCAACGGCACGATCATTTCGGAGGACGTCGTTGATACGCAGTACATATTTGTGCACCAACCGGTGACCATCGGTGCAGATGCTGACATTCGGGCGAATATGTACTCGACTGGCCACACGATCTCGCTGACCGACGGTGTGACCAGCAAGACCATTTACGGCAAGATCACCAACGGCAACTATGCCGACGGACTCGCCGCCATGACCTACCAGGTCAACGGCGCGGACTACGCCACGCAGATCTTGCGGAGCGGCGGCACAGCCCCCCAGCCTGTTGCACCCGCCATACCTGCAGGCCAGACCTTTGACGGCTGGTACAAGGCCGATGGAACAAAGTGGGACTTTACCACGGCTGTGACGGAGAACATCACCCTAGCGGGCTGGCTGTATGTCCCCGTGACGAATGCGACGGAGCTGACCACGGCCATGGCGGATGAGAGCGTGGGCATGATCAAGTTGACGGACGATATTATCCTCCCTACCCGCATGTCGATGTCGATAATCATCAGGGATGACCGCCAGCTCATCCTCGACCTCAACGGCCACGTCCTTGACCAGGGGGAGAATCCGATTCATGTCGGAGGTGGTACCGTCGGGATCATGACCATCATGGACAGCAACCCCAATGCCCCCCACAAGTTCACCCCCGACGCCGACGGCCTGTGGGTGTGGGATAAGGGAGCTGGCACGGGCACGGAGACCGTCCTCGGCGGTGTCATCACCGGCAGCACCGGCAGCAGCGTCAGCGCTATAGCTGTCGGCGACAGCGGCAGCAAGGTCATCATGAACGGCGGCAATATCGTGGGTCATAAGACCGGCGGCGCAAGCGGCGGCGCTGTGCATATCACAACCGGCGGCCGGTTCACCATGAATGCCGGCAGCATCGTGGGTTGCACGGCGGAGGATGGCGGCGGTGTGGCCGTGGGTAGAGGCACGTTCGAGATGGCTGGCGGTATTATCAAAAGCTGCAAGGCTGCCAGCGACGGCGGCGCTGTGCGCGTGAGCGTCAAGGACGGCACATTCACCATGACCGGCGGCTCTATCGAGGGCTGCACGGCCGCCAATGGCAGCGCCCTCTGCCTGTACGGCACGATGAACGCGGGTGGCGGCACGGTGAGCGGCACAGTTGTGCTTGATACTAAAACCAACAACGGCATCTCCAGCAAAGGCATCATCCAAGGCAGCGGCAGCACCGCCACCCGGTTCAGCAGCGCTGTGACCAGCTATGGCGAGATTGGCCATGGCATATTCAGCGGCACAGTGACGCTCGGCAACTCTACTCTCAGTGGCACGATCAGCGGCGGCATATTCAATGGCCCGGTAACAACGGCTTCCGAGGGAGAAGCCGAGATAAGCGGCGGTGTGTTCAACAAGACCGTCACCATCAACCGGGGAAAAATCACCAATGGCACATTCAACAAAGATGTGGTGGTGGACAATGCCCAGATGTCGTTTAGCTGCGCTACGCTCATAGGCGGCACATACAACGGCCTGATAATAAACAAGAGCGCATACGCCGCATTCGCCGGCGCACACAGCCCCCTGGGCATCGTTGGCGAAAAACCGACTGGTGTAAACGGTCATAATTACTGCACAGTCACCTTCGATCTGACGGGCGGCACGATGGAACACACAACGCGCTATTTCCTCCAGGGCAAGAATATCTCCGGCGAGATCAAACCTGACCCCCGCACGGGCTACATCTTCGCCGGCTGGTGCAAGGCTGACGGTACGGTGTGGGAGCACACCAATGACACGGTCACCGAGGATATTACACTGTACGCGAAATGGTCACCGCGTACCTACACGGTGACCTTTGATAGCACCGGCGGCAGCGAGGTAACACCGAAAACCATGGATGTCGCCTACGGCGAGCAGCTCGGCGATATGCCTGTGCCAATACGCACGGGTTACTTTTTCTGTGGCTGGTATGATGCTCTTGTGGACGGCAAATGCTACGGCAACAGTGAGGGCAAAAGCACAAGCCAATATGACAAGACGGAAAACTGTACCCTGTATGCGCAGTGGAAAATCAATCAGTACACGATAACCTTTGATACCGCCGGTGGAAGTGAAATTGCTCCCATTACGCAGGACTATAGCTCTGCAATTACCGCTCCTGCCAACCCGACAAGAAAAGGCTATAAATTCACAGGTTGGGATAAGGAAATCCCCGAAACTATGCCTGCGGAAAATATAACGATTAAAGCACGGTGGGAAGATGTAGAAAAACCCACGGGCGAAATTAAAATCAGCGAAAATAGTTGGAAATCGTTCCTCAACAATATCACCTTTGGTCTGTTTTTCAAGGAAACCCAGACGGTGACGA
>OGZO01001522.1_pt1 | contig 16969 bp, 17 predicted proteins | sample 1576721 | NCBI WGS metagenome assembly OGZO01 (sample SAMEA3541516, study PRJEB24748) | human gut metagenome | biome: human gut; feature: human-associated habitat; material: faeces | place: China | collected 2012 | reverse complement strand
CTTCCACAGCCACCAGCTCGCTCTCGCAGGTCACGGTCATGCCCACGGGGGTGGGAGCGGTGTGCTCCAGCTCCAGCTTCGTGCCCACGGTGCCGTCGCCCTCGGCCAGAGCCGGGGCCACGCTCATCCAACAGGTCTTTTCGGCCAGGGCCACCAGGGCCGGGGTGGCAAACACGTCCAGCGTGCCGCTGCCCATGGTTTTTGCAGTGTTTGCAGCAGTGACAGACACGCTCTGCTCACCGCGGATGCCAGGTTCCAATGTCATAAAAAATTCCCTCCTGTGCGTTTTGCGCAGTTTGTTGTTTTATACTTTTATAAGATACCACAGCTTGGCAAAGAATGCACCCACTTTGGCGCATTTTGTAAAAAATACCGTTTCGGTTTCCGGCTGTCTGTGCTATGATAGGCTCTGAAAGAGAGGGGACCTCCATGTCTGACTTCTGGAAATCCTATGACATCACCGCCGCCGAATACGGTGCGGGCTATGAGTGCTACCCGCTGTTCGGCACTGTCCATCTCATAGAGCTGGGCTGTCGGCTTTGTTCCTTCTGGGCATGGTGTGGTGGTACCGCCGCAGCACGCCGCGCACCCGGCGGCACATTCTGGTGGGGGTCACGGCGGCCCTGCTGGCCGACGAGGCCGCCCTGCTGCTGGGCATGGCCTGCACCGGCCAGTGGAACTGGAGCTATCTGCCGCTGCACCTGTGCAGCATCAACGTGTTCGTCTGCCTGTACAACACCCTCACCGACCGCAGCTGGTGCAAGGAGGAGCTGTACGCCCTGTGCATCCCCGGCGCGGCACTGGCTCTGCTGTGCCCCAGCTGGCGGGATGTGCCCGGGTGGTTCACCCTCATCAACCTGCACTCGGTCAGCATCCACGCCCTGCTGGTGCTCTACCCTGTGCTGCTGGTGGCGGGCGGATACCGCCCCAGCGTGCGCCGAGTGCCGCAGGTGCTGGCCTTTTTGTTCGGCTCAGCCCTGCCCATCTATTTTCTTAACAAACCCCTGCACACCAACTTTTACTTTTTGAATAACCCCTATGGCAACGTCATCACCAGCACCTTTACCGCGTGGTTTGGCGAAAAATTCTACATTCTGGGCTTTCTGCCCGCCATCGCGCTGGCCCTTGTGCTGATGTACGCCCCCTGGGCAGCAGCCGGGAAGAAGCGTTGAGCCGCTCCGCCACCCGTCCGCTCCCGGTCCGCTTTCCAGCGGGCCGGGTTTTCTTTTTCAATTTGCATCTTTTTGGCGTTTTGCGGTGTTTTTTTATCAATGCAGCGGGAATGTCAAAATTCTTCTGCAAAGGGCTTGACAGGCAGGCATGTGCGTGATATCATGAACACATGAACAGACGTTCATGTGATTTTATCCCGAAAGGAGATGCTTCCATGGCACAGCAGAACGAACCCCTCGTGCAGCCGGAAGAGCTGGACATGCCGGATGACGAAGTGCTGTACGAGCTGGCCGACCTGTTCCGGGTGTTCGGCGACTCCACCCGCATCAAGATCCTGTACGCCCTGCACGACAATGAGCTGTGCGTGCAGGACATTGCCAACGCCGTGCAGCTGAGCCAGTCGGCCGTGAGCCACCAGCTGCGGGTGCTCAAGGATTCCAAGCTGGTACGCTTCCGGCGGGAGGGCAAGACCGTGTACTACGCACTGGACGACGACCATGTGCGCAGCATCCTCTCTCTGGGGATGGACCATATCGAAGAATGATTTTCCGGGCCGCGGCCCGCACAAAAACAGAAAGGCTGGTATCTACGATGAAAAAGACCTACAAGATCGAAGTGGACTGCGCAAACTGCGCCCAGAAGATGGAGGACGCTGCCAACACCGTTGCCGGTGTGGAAAAGGCGACTGTCAGCTTCATGACCCAGAAGATGAAGGTGGAGTTTGCCGAGGGTGCCGACCCCCACGCCACCATGGAGAATGTGCTGTCCGCCTGCAAGAAGGTGGAGGACGACTGCGAGATCTTTGACATCTGACCTCTTCCGGTCCGGTTCCCGGCATCGCTGCTGGGCGGCAGCTCTCCCCCTGTGGGAGAGTTTTTCTTTCCTCTGCCGCCGGGCAGCGGAAAACTCCTCTTTTTCGTGGAAAAAACGGGCAGTTTTCAACACTTTCCACGCACTTTTCAACATCCTTCGCGGAAAACTCCAAAAAGAAACGTGGAAAAGCAAGTTTTCTGCGGGAAAACCCCGTGGAAAACACGGGGGAAAGGGTGGAAAATCCATTTTTGTGGGGAAAACCTGTTGAATTCCACTGCGTTTTCCCGTTTTTTCTCAGAACCGCCGCAATCCGACAAAAGGAGCGTTTTGTATGACCAAAAAGCAAAAAAAGAGCCTGCAGCAGATCCTGATCGCGCTGGCCCTTGTGATCCTGCTCAAGCTGCTGCTCCGTGTGCTGCCGGCACTTCCCACCCCGGTGGAGCTGCTGCTCTACCTCATCCCGTACCTTGTGGTGGGCAAGGACGTGCTGCGCAAGGCCATCAAGGGCGTCAAGAACCGCCAGCCCTTTGACGAGTGCTTCCTGATGGCGGTGGCTACCGTGGGTGCCTTTGCCCTGGGCGACTATGTGGAAGGCTGCGCCGTTATCCTCTTTTACCAGATCGGCGAGCTGTTCCAGAGCGTGGCCGTGGGCAAGAGCCGCCAGAGCATTTCCAGCCTGATGGACATCCGCCCGGACTACGCCAACGTGGAGGACGAGGACGGCAAGCTGGAGCAGGTGGACCCCGATGACGTGGAGGTGGGCACCGTGATCGTGGTGCAGCCCGGCGAGCGGGTGCCCATTGACGGTGTGATCGTAGAGGGCACCTCCGCCCTGAACACCGCCGCCCTGACCGGTGAGAGCCTGCCCCGCGACGTCCAGACCGGAGACGAGGTCATCAGCGGCTGCGTGAACATGACCGGCCTGCTGAGAGTCAGGACTACCAAGGAATTCGGCGAGTCCACCGTCTCGAAAATTCTCGATCTGGTGGAAAATTCCAGCATGAAAAAGGCCCGCGCCGAAAACTTCATCACCCGCTTTGCCCGGGTATACACCCCGGCTGTCTGCTACGGTGCGCTGGCGCTGGCTTTCCTGCCGCCCATCGTGCTGCTGCTGATGGGCCAGCCCGCCCGCTTTGGGGACTGGATCTACCGCGCTTTGACCTTCCTGGTCATCAGCTGCCCCTGCGCACTGGTCATCAGCATTCCGCTGAGCTTCTTCGGCGGCATCGGCGGTGCTTCCGCCTGCGGCATCCTGGTCAAGGGCTCCACCTATCTGGAGGAGCTGGCCCGCACCGGCATCGTGGTGTTTGATAAGACCGGCACCCTGACCCAGGGCACCTTCAAGGTCACCGGCGTCCACCCGGCCGACGGCATCACCGACGAACAGCTGGTGGAGGCCGCTGCCCTGGCCGAAAGCTGGTCCAAGCACCCCATCTCCCTGAGCATCAAGGCCGCCTACGGCAAGGAGATCGACACCTCCCGCGTGACCGACGTGGAGGAACTTGGCGGCCACGGCGTGACCGCCAAGGTGGACGGCAAGCCCGTTGCCGCCGGCAACGCCCGTCTGATGGAGCGGCTGGGCCTTTCTGCCCCCGCCGTCAGCGAGACCGGCACCGTCGTGCACGTTGCCATTGACGGCCGATACGCCGGTTGCCTGCTCATCGCCGACGTGGTCAAACCCCACAGTGCCGAGGCCATCCGGGCCCTGAAGGCCGCCGGAGTGCGCAAGACCGTCATGCTCACCGGCGACGCCGAGCCGGTGGCCAAGGCCGTTTCTGCCCAGCTGGGTCTGGACGAATACCACGCCGGTCTGCTGCCCGGCGACAAGGTGGACCAGATCGAAACACTCATCGCCGCCAAGAAGTCCAAGGAGAATCTGGCCTTTGTGGGCGACGGCATCAACGACGCCCCGGTGCTGTCCCGCGCTGATGTGGGCATCGCCATGGGTGCCCTGGGCTCCGACGCCGCCATTGAAGCCGCCGACGTGGTGCTGATGGACGATGACCCGGCCAAGATCGCACTGGCCATGCGCATCGCCCGCCGCACCCTGCGCATCGTGTACGAGAACATCGTGTTCGCGCTGGCGGTCAAGTTTGCCTGCCTGCTGCTGGGTGCCATCGGTATGGCCAGCATGTGGACAGCCATCTTTGCCGACGTGGGCGTCATGGTCATTGCCGTGCTCAACGCCACCCGCGCCCTGTACACCAAAGATCTTGTCAAGAAGAGCCAGCTGTAACGCTGCTGCTTTCCATAAAAAAATGCCTGACCGCCAACGACAGCGGTCAGGCATTTTTTTGTTTTCCGGGGTTCAGATGTCCCACAGCTCCGGGGCAGAGGTGGATACTGCCGAGGCACCGGCCCGCATGGCGGCCATGACGTCGGCCTTGTCCCGCAGCAGACCGCCCGCGATCACCGGCACCCGGGTGCGGGTACTGATCTCGGTGATGACCCGGGGCATGATGCCGGGCAGGATCTCCACAAAGTCCGGCTTGCCTTGTTCCAGCTGGCCGGAAAGGTTGTTCAGGGAAAGGGAGTCCAGGATGAACGCCCGCTGGATGGTCAGCAGGCCCTGATGGCGCGCCCGCCGGATCAGGGACGGGTGGGTGGAAATGATACCGTCCGGGTGGCACAGCGCAATGAGGGAATTCACGGCAACTTCCCGCGCCGAAAGGCCGTCCACAAGGTCGATGTGCACGACGGCCAGCTTTCCGGCCGCGTGGATGCGCCGGACCAGCTCCCCCACATTGAGCAGAGTGCTCGCCAGCAGAAAGACCGTGCTGCAGGGCGAGGCCAGGGCGGCCGTCAGAGCGTCATCCGTCTTGACGGCTGCGATCACCGGCTCGTCCAGCAGAGTTTCAGCAAGTGGATGCATCGGGCAGGACTCCTTTTCTCTCAGATGGTTCTCATTATCGCACAAAGGGGCCGCACTGTAAAGTGCAGCCCCAGTCTGCGGTTGTGCTTATGCCTGGAAATAGATCGCGGTGTTGGCCACGGTCATCATGGTCATCAGGATGGTATTCAGGAAGGCCGCAACGTACACGCTGCCGGTCTTTTTGTACAGGTACTTGGCCAGGCAGGATGCAATGGCCAGCGAGGGCACCAGCGCAAACAGCAGGATGCCGCCAAGGGCCTGTCCCGGGTAGAAAGCAACGCCGGTACGGAACAGGGTGCCGTACTGCAGCACCAGCCAGAGGAGGATGCCGCCCATGTTGGTCAGAGCAGCCAGCAGGTAGCCCCAGCCGCCCTGCAGCTTTTCGCTGCTGGTGTTGGAGATGGCGGCGGCGCCGCTGACAAAGTAGTACACAAAGAAGAACGGCATATACTTGACCGCCGCCGGGATGGCGCTGGCTTCAAAGGTCTTGAAGGCGAAGGTCCAGATGCGGAAGTCGGTCTTGAAGATGGCATCCACGGCAAACAGGCAGGCGTAGGCGATCACGCTCACCAGCAGTGCCACGCAGAAAGCTGCGGCCACAGACACCGGCTTTGCGGCAATGCCGTACTGTTCCAGCGTGATGCCCTTCTGCTTGCGGCCGCCGAACAGGTAGACGCAGACCATGGTCACGATGGAGATGCAGGCGCAGATGAGAGCCCAGGTCACGATGCTGTTGACGGTGGGGCCCTGCCAGGTGGCATTGGTCTCGAAGATGTTCTTGGTCACCAGCACACGCAGGACGATGGAAGCGATCAGGACGCACACCGAGCCGGACAGCCAGGTCTTGCGGTCGTCCTCGGTGCTGCGGGCTGCCAGAACGATGCCCACCACCGACAGGAGCAGGGCAATGTCACTGGCGTAGCGCATCCAGCGGATGGGCTCTGCGGTCAGACTGCCGTCGTACACGGCGGGGAAGATGATGGCCGGGATCAGCATACCCACCACGAACAGGCTGATCGTGCCAAGCTTGCCGGACAGGGTGCCGACGGCCGGGGTGGGTGCTGCGACGGCCTGCTTTGCATTGGACAGGAAGGGCAGCTTCATCAGCAGCAGGGCAAGAGGTGCCAGCATGAGCAGGAAGCCCACCAGAGCGACCAGCTCAAAGACTTCTTTCCAGTACCAGATCTGGCTGGTGGAAGCAATGTTCTGCACCAGACCGGACTGGTCGGCAAATGCAGTAGCGTAGAACTCGATGGCATCCTTGGTGGAAGCCTTGGAGAAGTGGTTCCAGGGGTGGATCTCACGCGGCTGGTAAATGATGCGCTGGCCGCCGTCCGAGCCGGTGTACCAGGTGTCAGCCTGCGGAGCTTCCTGCTCCAGCAGGGTCTTGCCAGCGGTGGTGGCAACATAGTCCTTGTGGTAGACGGTGCCGCTCTTCGTGGGAGGTTCGTCGGCCGCAAAGAAGAACTCGTCGTACTGGCCGCAGATCTTGCCGATGGTGCGTCCGCCGAAGGTGGCAACTGCAGCCTCTTCGTCCAGGCCCAGGTAGGAGGTCCAGGAGTAATCGGCACCCATGCTCAAACCGGCCTTGATGATGCGGTAACCGGCGGCAGCGTAGTTCTGCTCATCCAGATAGATGGCCATCTCGGAGGAGAAGCCGCCCATGGAGTGGCCGCTGACCGCGATCTGACCGTTGCCCTGTGCATCCTTGGCAACGTAGTCCTGGCTGTACATGTACTGTGCGGCATCCCACAGCGAAGTGGGCCAGAAGTTGAAGAAACCGCCGGTATTGTCGGCGTTCCCGTGGGAATGGCCGTGGTCATACATATCCAGTGCCAGCACGACATAGCCGCGGCGGGACATCTCGATGGCGGTCTCGTCCTGCATCTCGGCACTGTTCAGGTAGCCGTGGGTGGTCACGATGGTGGGGTGCGGGTTGGAGGCGTCCACGCCCTTGGGCATGTACAACAGGCCCGAAAGGGTGCCGGAGTCGGTATCAAAGGAAATGCGGGAGACCTTGACCTTGTAGAATGAGGTGTTGAACATCTGGGCAAAAATGCTGCCCAGCAGCATCAACGCCACAGCGATCGCCAGCACAACGACCGTGCGCGAATGCTTTTCGGTGGCCTTTGCGGTGCTTTTCATGGGGATCCTCCTTCTTTTTTCAGGGACGTACCCGGCGGCTGCACTTCCAGAACCAGCCCCCGGAACAGATGTGAACGGGCGGACAAGGGGTGCGATGGGAACAAAAAAATGGGGACGCACTGCGGTCGTGTGGCACAGTGCATCCCCATCTCAATTCTCTTGGGATGCTTTCAGTATACCATTTCTCAACGGTTTGTCAACAGACAATTCACAAATTCGTGATTTTTTGTTGGAAGCAGTCAAAATCCAGACAAATTCTTTTAATGCTCTGCCCAGTCACTGCTGCGGCCCACGGCCTTGTGCCAGCCGGACAGCAGCCGTGCGCGCTCGGCCTCCGGCATAGCGGGGGTAAAGGTCATGTTGCAGTGCCACAGGCTGCGGATCTCGTCCCGGTTCTTCCACACGCCGGTGGCAAGGCCGGCCAGATAGGCAGCGCCCAGGGCCGTGGTCTCCCGGATGGCCGGGCGCAGAACGTCCTTGTTCAGGATGTCGGCCTGGAACTGCATCAGGAACTGGTCGCGGGAAGCACCGCCGTCCACCTTCAGGGAGGTGATGGGCACACCGGTGTCCTTTTCCATGGCGGCCACAAGGTCGGCGCTCTGGTAGGCGATGGACTCCTCCGCCGCCCGGATGATGTGGTTCTGCGTGGTGCCGCGGGTGATGCCCACGATGGCACCGCGGGCGTACATATCCCAATAGGGCGCGCCGAGACCGGTGAAGGCGGGCACGATGTAGATGCCGCCGTTGTCCGGCACCTTCTGGGCATAGTATTCGGCGTCGCGGCTCTCCTGGATCATCCGCAGGCCATCGCGCACCCACTGGATGACGGCACCGCCCACAAAGACGCTGCCCTCCAAGGCATACTCCACCTTGCCGTTCAGGCTGATGCCGATGGTGGAGATCAGGCCGTTCTGACTGCGGCAGATGGTGTCACCGGTGTTCATGAGCAAAAAGCAGCCGGTGCCGTAGGTGTTCTTGGCCTCACCCTTGGCAAAGCACCCCTGCCCGAACAGTGCAGCCTGCTGGTCCCCGGCAATGCCGGCCACCGGCACCTGCACCCCGCACAGGTCGGTGGTGCCGTAGACCTCGCTGGAATCCGCCACGCGGGGCAGGATGCAGCGGGGGATGTCCAGCGCTTTGAGCAGGGTGTCATCCCAGTCCAGGGTGCGGATGTTGTAGAGCATGGTGCGGCTGGCGTTGGTGCGGTCGGTCACATGGACTTTGCCGCCGGTGAGCTTCCACACCAGCCAGGTGTCCACGGTGCCGAACAGGATCTCGCCCGCCTCGGCCCGCTCCCGCGCGCCGGGCACGTTATCCAGGATCCACTTGATCTTGGTGGCGGAAAAATAGGCATCCGGCATCAGGCCGGTATTCTCGCGGATGTATTCCGTCATGCCGGGCTGCTGCACCAGCTCGTCCACCAGCGGGGCGGTGCGGCGGCACTGCCAGACGATGGCATTGTAGATGGGGCGGCCGGTGGCCTTTTCCCACAGGATGGTGGTCTCGCGCTGGTTGGTGATGCCGATGGCGGCAATGTCATGGACATCCACGCCGCTCTGGGCCACCACCTCGTTCATGACCCCGTACTGGGTGGACCAGATCTCCATGGGGTTGTGCTCCACCCAGCCCTGCTGCGGGTAGATCTGCTCAAACTCCCGCTGCTGCACCGCGATGATGTTCTGCTCGTTGTCAAACAGGATGGCGCGGCTGCTGGTGGTTCCCTGGTCCAGTGCAAGAACATACTTTGTCGACATGGTTCAACGACCTCCGTTTCGCTCAGGGGCGGTTTTACAGGTCCCGTGTGGCTACGACATCCACACCGGTGCCGCAGACATCGGTCAGCACGACCTGCCCGGTGCGGATGGGTGTGTGCAGCGTGACGCCGTTCAGCGCAGCCATGACCTGCATGATCTTTTCTTTGGGCACCGCCTGCGCGGTCTTGACCGGGCAGCGCGGATAGCGCCCGCCCTCGGCCCGCACCGTACTGGTCAGGATACGGGTGGGGTGGGTCAGTTCTTCCTTGCCATAGGCGGCACCGTTGGGGCAGGCATTGCCGGTTACATTATAATCGTTTTCCGGGTCCACCTGCAAGTGGCAGCCACGGGGGCAGCAGATACAAATGATCTCACGTTTTTTGTTCATTTTGCTACGACCTCCTCTACTGCAACGGTCAGCGGGCCGTCGGCCTTTGCCAGCAGGACCCCGGGCAGGGTGATGTGCTCCATCTCGCCGGGTGCCATCCGCTGGCGCTTGAACCGGGCCAGCTGCTTCTCCCCGCAGGTGATGGTGATCTGGCTGGGGCCGTAATTCTGCCGCACCCGGAACGAGATCTCCACGCCCTTGTCCACGTCCGCCGGGCGCACCCGCTGGGGGACGGTATAGCCCACGCCATTGCCCGGGACAAGGTCCAGCACGGCCGCGTCCGGGGTCTCACCGTGGAGCACATAGGCGGCGGCTGCGGCTCCGGCCCGGTCGCTCTCGCCGGAAACAAAGTCCACCAGATCGTGCACATGCACCACGTTGCCGCAGGCAAACACGCCGGGAATGCCGGTCTCCATGTTCTCGTAGACCACGGCCCCCTTGGTGTGGGGGTCCATCGGGATGCCGGCCTGCCGGGTCAGCTCGTTTTCCGGGATCAGGCCCACACTGAGCAGGATGGTGTCCACGTCAAATTCCATCTCGGTGCCCGGAATGGGGCGGCGGTTCTCGTCCACCTTGGCCACAATGGCCTTTTCCACCCGGGTATCGCCCTGAATGTCCACGATGGTGTGGGACAGGTACAGCGGGATGTCAAAATCCTGCAGGCACTGCACAATGTTGCGGGTCAGGCCGCCGGAATAGGGCATGACCTCCACGCAGGCCAGTACCTTGGCCCCTTCCAGCGTCATCCGCCGGGCCATGATCAGGCCGATGTCGCCGCTGCCCAGAATGAGCACCCGTTTGCCTACCAGATAGCCCTCCATGTTGACATAGCGCTGGGCGGCACCGGCGGTGTAGATGCCGGCCGGGCGGGTGCCCGGGATGCCGATGGCCCCGCGGGTGCGCTCCCGGCAGCCCATGCAGAGGATGACGCTCTTTGCTTCGAGGATCTGGTAGCCCTTCTCCTTGCTGACACAGTGGATCTTTTTATCCGGCGTGACCTCCAGCACCATGGTGCCCAGCTCCACCCGGACGCCGGTGGAGCGCAGCATTTCAATGTAGCGCCCGGCGTACTCCGGGCCGGTGAGCTGCTCGCCGAAACGGTGCAGCCCGAAGCCGTTGTGGATGCACTGGTTCAGGATGCCGCCCAGCTCGTTGTCACGCTCCAAAATCAGAATATCGCGCAGGCCGTGCTGCCATGCGCTGTAGGCTGCGGCAAGGCCTGCAGGGCCGCCGCCGACGATGACCAGATCAATCATGGTTGGTTCCCTCCTGCTTGGTTTCGCACAGTAAGACGTTGCTGCCTGCCTTGTCCTGCAGGACGTCCAGCGGGTCGATGCCCCGCGTCCGGCTGATGAGCTCCAGCACCCGGGGCCCGCAGAAGCCGCCCTGACAGCGGCCCATCCCGGCGTTGCAGCGGCGCTTGACGCCGTCGATGGTGGTGGCCGGGATCTCGGTGTGCAGGGCGTCCAGGATCTCGCCCTCGGTGATGGTCTCGCAGCGGCAGATCACCCGGCCGTAGGCGGGGTTCCGGGCAATGAGCTTTGCCTTTTCTTCCGGCGGCAGCTCCTTGAACCGCACCCGGGTGCGGCCGTCCCGGTAATCCGTTTTGGCCGCAGGCAGATCCCTGTGGCCTTCCAGAATGCGGACCACCTCTTTGGCAACGGCCGGTGCGCTGGACAGGCCCGGCGATTTCATACCGGCCAGGTCGATGAAGCCGGGTGCGCCTTCCGCCTCGCCGATGACGAAATCCCCGGTGTCCACATTGGCGCGGACGCCTGCAAAGTTGCGGATGGACTCGCCGAAGCGGATGTCCGGCACGCTGCGGCGTGCGGCCGCGCTGACAAAGGCCAGCCCGGCGGCGGTGCAGGCGGTGTTGTCGCCCGCCACCGGCTCGGCATTGGGTCCGACGATCAGGTTGCCGTGAACGGTAGGTGCCACCAGCACGCCCTTGCCGTTTTCGTTGGGGCACTGGAAGATGACATGCTGCACCCGCGTGCCTTCCGATTTGTCCAGAAGGTAATACTCGCCGCGGGTGGGCTGGATGGTGAACCGGTGCGGAGCGGCCATGTCGTGCACGGCATCGGCCCGGATGCCGGCGGCGTTGACAACGTAACGGGCCTCCACCACGCCGGACGGCGTGGTCAGCGCCCAGCCGGACGCGGTTTTCTGAATGCCGGTGACCGGGCTGCTGAGGTGGAGTTCCACTCCGTTGCGCACCGCCACCTCCGCCATGGCCAGCGCATATTCCCACGGGCTGACGATGGCCGCGCTGGGTGCATACAGCGCTCCGGCCACCTCCGGCGAAAGACCGGGCTCCATGGCCCGTGTTTCCTCTGCCGACAGCAGCCGGATGCCCGGCACCCCGTTGGCAAGGCCGTTTTCGTACAGCTTCTGCAGATGCGGCAGCTCCGCCGGGCTGAGGGCCAGCACCAGACTGCCGCACTGCCGGTACGGCACATCCAGCCGGGCGCAGATCTCTTTGGCCAGTGCAACGCCCTCCACATTGAGCCGTGCCATCCGGGTGCCCGGCTCGGGGTCGTACCCAGCGTGCAGAATGGCACTGTTGGCCTTGGTGGTGCAGTCGGCCACATCGTTCTCGGCCTCAAAAATTGCAGTGTGCAGCGGATAATGCGAGAGCTCATAGGCGGCAGCCGCGCCAACGACACCGCAGCCGATGATTGCTACATCCAGCATAAAAACCTCCTGATCTTCTGCCTGTCACAGCATGCTCGTTTGCGTAGCGGGAACAAAAAAGAGCAGAGCAAACAAAAGGGAACAGGCTCCCTCTTGTTTGTTCTGCTCGCTTCTCTGAACAAACACTTGATGGCTTTATGATAATGCAGATTGCACAAGATGTCAAGCGTTTGTGGAAAATAAATGCATCTTTCGTGTCGGAACGGTTCAGGACTTGCGCAGCAGGTCGGTGAACCAGGCGCTGACCTGACGGTAGATCTCCGGGTCTGTGACCGACAGGTCGAACGGATAGGTCCCGTCCTCGGCCAGCACGGCGCAGGCCGCCCGGACCTTCTGCATGGCCTGCGGATCAAAAGCCTTATCCCGCCGCCCGGAAAGGCAGTTCATCAGGACGTCATCCTTCCAGCTCAGCAAGAACTCAAATGCTTCTGTGTTATTCATTCCAAAATTCCTCCTGTTCCATTGCCCGACATGGTTTCTGTTCCCATTGTAAGAGTTTCTTCCGGTGGATGTCAACCGGTTTTGTGTCGATTCTCCCATACAGAAATGCAGGAAGTCCCTGCAGAGCGTGCCGCACATCCGGGCTTCTTGTCTCTCCGCCCGAATATGCTATAATGGAAGCAGCCAATCTCCTCACGCCTTTTTCTCGTGCCGATCAATGGGAGGTATTTTTTCGATGAACTATAAAACCGGAAGGGCCCTCGGGCAGGTTTTGTTTCTTCTGAGCATTTTCCTGCTGTGCATCGCCGTTTTCTTTTCTCTTCCAGAGATTCTCGTCCCGATCCTTGTGATCGCCGGCATCCTGGCGGCCCTGGCAGGCCTGATCGTCTATTTTCTGTTTTGGCGATGCCCTTTCTGCCACAAAAATCTTCCCACAAAATCAATGTACGACGTTGATTTTTGCCCGTGCTGTGGAAAAAGGCTCCCGTGAAAAGGCACCTTTGCCGAAACCGGGAACGCTTTTCGCTCCTCATCTGCACCATCTTGGCCGCAAGCAGTTCCACAGCGTAAAACATCAGCGCACTGTCTCTGCGTCAAGAAAAGCCAAGGCATCCCTGTACAAAAAGGTACGGATGGATTGGCTCTTCTCTTTTTCGACACCGTCGAGCTCTTTTATTCTAATTCTCGCATATCAAAATTTTTTCAGGAGGCTGCTGCCGTGACCGCAAAGCAAGTTCAAATCGGAGATAGACCCTGCCGCATTTACGGCGAAGTCCATGCAGAATACCTGCTTCTCCAAATGACCGGCGAACATGAGCTGCAAAGCATGGATAACGAAGTGGCTGCTATTGCACAAAGCAGCCGGAACTTTCTGCTTGCCACAGTTCCGGTAAAAAGCTGGAACGATGAACTTTCCCCGTGGGAAGCTCCTGCGGTGTGGGGTAAAGAAAGTTTCGGCGGCAATGCGGCGGGCACACTACGCTTTCTGACAGAACAGGCGATTCCCACCCTGAAAAAGCAGTTTGCACTGCCGGAAAACGTCCGGATCATTCTGGGCGGCTACTCGCTGTCCGGATTGTTCGCGCTGTGGGCATCCACGCAGACAGCTCTGTTTTCCGGTGTTGCGGCTGCTTCGCCTTCCGTATGGTTTCCGGGATGGATGGAGTTTGAACAACAGCACCCGATACAGGCGCAGCGCGTTTATCTGAGCCTTGGTGACAAGGAAGAGCACACGAAAAACACCGTCATGGCTACAGTAGGTGATAATATCCGCACCCTGCACAGCCGACTTGCAGAGCGTGGCACAGACTGCACGCTTGAATGGAACAACGGCGGGCATTTCAAGGATACCGACCTGCGCACGGCAAGGGCGTTTCGATGGATGATGGAGGATATTCGATGAATGTTTTGATCGATGCAGACGGCTGTCCCGTGGTTAATCTGACTTTGCAGATTGCAAAGCAGTTCGGCATCCCGGTCGTCATCCTGTGCGACGCAGCTCACCAAATCGAGCGGGAAGGTGCGCAGACATTGGTGTTCGATAAAGGGGCTGACAGCGTGGACTTTGCGCTGGTCAACCGAGTAAAGCCAGGAGATATTGTCGTGACACAGGACTATGGATTGGCGAGTATGTGCCTTGCCCGGTGTGCCAAAGTTCTGAACCAAAACGGTTTGGAGTACACCGCCGACAATATGGATACCCTCCTGCTGCGGCGATATGAAAACAAAAAACTTCTCCGTGCCGGAAAGCACCCGAAGGGGAGCCCAAAGCGGACGAAGGAGCAGGATGTCAGGTTTGCGGATACGCTTGAGAAGATCTTGAACTGCAACCATTGATACATACTATTGGAAGTCTGGAGAAATCCAGTCTTCTTTTTTCATGAGAAAATTGTAACATTTTTTGCAATTTGGTTGCGTTTTGAGGGGGAGTGAATCGGCCCCGTCGTTCTTTCGGCTCGTTTTCTTGCATCTGCTTTCCCGAATCTGCTATACTGAAGTCACTTTTTTAATCGGAGGCTTTCATGACAACCCTTCTTCTCCTGCGCCATTCCATCCCGGAGCGCGGCGGTTCCAGCCCCGACCCCGGCCTTTCTGCCGAAGGTCTTCAGCGGGCCGCCGCAGTCTTTCAAAATGACGCTTTCCGCACGGTCTCGCTCGTCTGGTCGTCCCCTTCGCTGCGTGCGCTCCAGACCGCACAGCTGCTGGGGCTTCCCGTCCGGCAGGACACCCGCCTTGCCGAGCGCCGCACCGGCGACACGACCGGGCAGGACGCTTCGTTCTGGAAACGCCAATACGAAGACCCGGACTTCAAAAATCCGGACGGCGAGTCCTTCCGTGAGGTCAGCACCCGGATGGCAGACTGCATCCACGAACTGCTGGATTCGCTCCCGGAGGGGCAGAACGCCCTTGTCGTCTCCCACGCCGCCGCTATTTGCAGCTACTTGCAGCGCTTTTGCACCGTTGAGGTGACCGACGCCGCACAGAAGCTCCGCCGGATTACATTTCAGGGCGAAGTTCTGTTGGATGGGCACTTTTGGGAGGCTGATGGATTTGTGCTGCACATCGAAAATCGCCGCCCTGTTCTCATCCACACCTATGCGCAGGAATGCCACGAGGGTGCAATGACCATTACATACTAAACAGACAGGACTGCTCCACAACATTTTGTGAGACAGTCCTGTTTGCTCAGATGCAAAGATTATTCTTTAAGTAATTATTCTTGACAGAATAATCTTTGAGGCGTACAATGAAGCTGAACCTGTCATCAAATCAGTCGTGAGGTGAGCCGCTATGTTTTTTGTTGACCGTGTACAGGAAATGTCCGTATTACAGACCGCTTATGAAAAGCCGGAATCTTCTTTGTTCGTTCTCTATGGTCGTCGCCGTGTAGGAAAAACCACGCTTTTGTCAGAATTCTGCAAAGAGAAGCCGTCTCTTTATTATCTGGCAACGGAGGAAAGCATTCAGGCAAACCGAAACGCCTTCCGGTTGATGGCTGCTGATTTTCTCCAGAACGATTTATTGAAAAGTGCAACCGATGCAAGCTGGGAGATGATTTTTTCCGTTCTTCTCTCTGCTCAGGAAAATAAAAAACTGGTCATTGTGTTGGATGAGTTTCAGTATCTGGGCAAGGCAGACAAAGCATTTCCTTCTGTTTTTCAAAAAATCTGGGATACTATTCTGAAAAACAAAAATGTAGAAGTGATTCTTTGCGGCTCTCTGGTTCACATGATGATGGAGCAGACTCTTTCTTACTCCAGCCCTTTGTATGGACGCAGAACGGGACAGATTCGGCTGAAGCAGATTCTATACGCTTATTACGACCGATTCTTCCCTGATCTTGATGAACAGACCCGCATTTTATATTATGCTGTCACAGGCGGTGTTCCGAAGTATATCGAATTATTTCATCCATGTGCCGATATTGATACCGCCATTCTGCAAAATGTAATGACTCCTCAGAGCTTTTTGTATGAAGAACCTGAATTTTTACTGCGGCAGGAGGTTCAGGATGTCGGAAGTTACTTTTCCATCATCCGTGCGATTGCATCTGGAAACATGAGGATATCTGATATTGCTTCTGCGCTGTCGCTTCCAGCCACCAGTTTGTCAAAGCCCTTAAAAACATTGTGCGATCTGGATATTCTGGAGCGAGAAGTGCCTCCCACCGAAAAAAATATTGAAACCAGCAAAAAGGGGCAATACCGCATTAAAGATAATTTTCTTGCGTTCTGGTTCCGATTTGTTTACCCCATGCGCTCTTTCATTGAAAGCGACCACCCGGAAATCGCAATGACAAAGCTGAAAACCGGGTTTATCCCCAATCATGTTGGCTACGTCTACGAGGATATTTGCAGACAAAAGATGTGGGAGCTGAACGCGCAAGGAAAACTGCCCTTTCTCTTTGACCGTGTTGGCCGTTGGTGGGGTGGAAAAGATACAGAAATCGATATTGTCGCCATTGATACCACAGACCGAAGCAAAATCATCTTTGGAGAGTGCAAATTTCATCAAAATGTTCCGATGCAGCTGTCGGAACTGCACCAACTGAAAGAAAAAGCTGCTGTCGTTCCGTGGGGGAATGCGAATCGAGACGAATACTTTGCTCTATTCTGTATCAGTGGTTATTCTGAGGACTTGCAGCAGCTTGCACAGGAAGATTCTCATCTTCTTTTGATGTGATTTTTCTCATGTAATAATTTGTAAATAGGACTGCTCCACAACATCTTGTGAGGCAGTCCTGTTTGCTTAGTACCCTTTTCATTGGAGCCAATATTTACACCTGACAGGAAAGGAGTGATAGTTTTCCACATGAACAAGCACTCACAGTTGAAAATCCGAGGCCACGCCAAATGACGCTAGACTATTTCTATGGGCAGTCGGGCGAGTTGTTCTCCTATTTCCGCATCCCCAAGGCACACCTTTTAACTTATCTTATCGGATTCGCACCCGGCAGCATGGTTCGGGCGTGACATCCTTGCATTCTCTCCTGCCGTTGGGTACACTGATGGTGTCAGCGGCAGAAGTTACATATTCAAGTGGATGCAAAGACAGGAGGTAACACTATGGTAGCAGGGCATCTGCAAGAAAAAAATGACTTCTATTACATCGTTCTGAGTTACAAGGACGCAGCTGGAAAGCGAAAGACCAAGTGGGAAGCCACCGGTCTGTCCGTCAAGAGGAACAAGA
>OGZO01001521.1_pt1 | contig 16970 bp, 15 predicted proteins | sample 1576721 | NCBI WGS metagenome assembly OGZO01 (sample SAMEA3541516, study PRJEB24748) | human gut metagenome | biome: human gut; feature: human-associated habitat; material: faeces | place: China | collected 2012 | reverse complement strand
CTGTTACTAATAGGTCGAGGGCATAACCAAAGCAGTGATAGGTAAATGGATGATGGTGTTGGTTTTAACTGTATGTAGTTTTGAAAGTATATAAATATAGAAGATAGTTTTGTAGGGAAGCAGTACTCTGGTGAGTATTGCTTTTTTGACGTTATCAGTGTTGCACTTCGGGGTAATGTTATGGATATGGCTGTCGGTGTTATCATAGGTGGAGCTTTTTCAGGAATTGTAACTTCACTGACGGATAATTTTATTAACCCGGTTTTAAATGTCCTGACAGGTGGGAAGATTTATTCACTTGAAGATGTAGCCGGATTCGCATCCAGTTTTCTTTCTGCAGTTGTGAATTTTATCATTATGGCATTTATTTTGTTCTGTCTGATGAAAGCGATCAATAAGCTTGTGAATCTGAGTAAGCCAGAAGAAAAGCCTGCAGCACCGACAACAAAAGTCTGTCCGTTCTGTCAGAGCAAGATCAGCATCAAGGCAACGCGTTGCCCTCATTGTACATCTGTTCTGGAAGAGAATGTTGCAGAAGAAAAATAAATTGTAGATATCAGAGTGAAGATTAGAATAAGTTTTTTCCTGAATCCGGGAAGAAACTTATTCTTTTTTAGTTGACTTGTAAATGATATAAAGATGTTGGGGTCAAAAGCCCCCAACAATGATGCCAACGGATTGTTTCGTGCTACGCACTCCCACAATCCTACCCGCTATTCGCATATCATGGTGCTTACGCCCCACTTTTATGCTCATATCGGGGCGGGTCTCAAGGTCATTCTACCACCAGTGTGCAAGCACACGTGGTTTCAGACCTTTTGACCCTGACATCATATAAATAATAAAAAGCTTTTAAAAAGAAAAAATATTACAAAAGAAAAATATCATGGTTGTGAGGAAGCCAAATGAAGACAGTGAAAAAGAGAACTGTATCAATTATTCATGAATTGATTGGAAATGAGGAATTGATGACACTTTCAGAACTAGCAGAAAAATTTGAAGTTTCTCAAAGAACCATACGAAATGATTTAAAATTAATCAATGAATTGTTGAAAGAAATGGATTTAGGGAAAATCAGACTTGTGGGAGGAAGGATTATCTGTCCCAGTTCATTTGGACAGGTGTTGAAGGCAGTTCCGAAAGATGATTTATATACATACAAGCTTTCACAGGAGGAACGTATCGAAATTGCAGCCTCTTTTCTGATTAATACAGTGGAATATATTACGATGTCTGTGATTGCAGACAATCTGGTTGTAAGCAGGTCAACGGTTATCAATGATTTAAGTAAGATAAAAGCGTATATTGGTCAAGGTAATCTTAAAGTACTTTCTCATCCTAATAAAGGACTGCGAGTAGAGGGAAAAGAGAGCGATAAAAGGCTATTTCTAATGAATATCAAAGGAAATGGTGTAGAAAAAGAACAAAAAGATATTGTAGAAAGTATTGTATTAAAGCAACTGAATCTCAGAACAGACAGTTGGCAGAAAATCAGAGAGATATTGTACGAATCAGTGTATCTGGATCAGAGTCGTTTGCGGGAAGATTCTTTCGAGAAGATCGTATTATATTTAGGAATTATGATTCATCGTAATCAGCAGGGAAGTTACATTGAAATACAAAAGAGACAACCAAATAGTAAATATCGGATGGCACAGAATATTTTGATTCAGATTGCCAAAGAATATTTCATATCTCACAAAGAAGATGAAGTACAGTTTTTGAGTGAACTTCTTATCTGCGAAAAATTTTCCGGTTATGTATCAGAAAAGAACGAAATAACTAGGAAGGAAATGAAAGAGCAGTTAGATTCTGCAATTTATGAGGCAGAGATATTATTGAAAAAAAGCAGAAGAATTGTAAAGGGATATTTTAGTCAGTCAGCGGAAATATGGGAACATTATGATACAGTTGAATTACATCATTTCCTTCCTGCGTCTCATATCCAACTGGGAGTGGAGTGTCAGGATTGGAAAGAAATTGTTGAAAACATGGGCAGATGGATGTATGAGCATGGATATGTTGAAAAAAGATATGTGGCATCTATGATTGAAAATACCGAAAAAAATGGTCCATATATTGTTGTATTACCTGGGTTTGCAATTCCTCATGACGGGCAGGGCAAGGGCAGCATTATTTCAGGAATGTATCTTGTCAGTCTCAGGCGACCGATTCCATTCGGAGTTGAAAAGCTTGATCCGGTGGAGTTTGTCTGCTGTTTTAGTGCGGTGGATCTGAAAGTACATATGAAAGCATTTTTCAGTCTTATCAGTATGTTTAGAAATAATACTTTTAAGAGAAAATTACGAGAATGTAAAACATCTCAGGACGCAGCTCATCTGATTGAAGAATATGAATTCGAATAGGAAATAAAATGGTTGAAGATATTGCAAATTTTTTTGAAATATCTTCAACCATTTTATTTTTTGCAAAATTCAGGAAAAGAATTTGACTTTTTTCTTCGTGAAAGATGCGCAATAATTAAGTCATTCTGGAAATTACATCCAGGTATACAGATTATATTTGGAAACATTTGCAAAAAGTGTCGAACGAAATTTGTTATGATCCGTGAATTTCCGAATATAAATAAAGCAGAATGGCGGATGGAAAATAAAACCTGTTCATCAGGAAGAATCTGCCGGAAAGGAAGGAAAAATGCGGATAACGGGACGAAAAGAAGTTTCATATGAGAAAAAGCAAAGAAACCGGCGTTGGTTCTCATTACTACTTGGAATTTGTCTGCTTGTATCAATGCAGTTAAGTGCATTTGCGGAATCGCAGAGTGCGGAAGGCATACCGGAGGCAGTAACCACTGGATCCGGACAGTTACAAGAGCAGTCCGGAAAGGCAGAAGAACAGTCAGCCGGGAACGGACAGATACAAGCAGAAGAACGGTCAGCCGGGAACGGACAGATACAAGCAGAAGAACGGTCAGCTGGGAACGGACAGATACAAGCAGAAGAACAGACGGCTGAAAACAGGCAGACGATGGCAGAACAGCAGGAACGAGCTGTTTCAGGGAAGATTGAAGCAAAAGTTTATCTTCGTTACAGTAATGAAGTGCCCTCAGCCATCAATAATGCATTTGCTATGGGAGAATTTGGCCCTTCAGGAAATGACAAGCCATATTTCACAGTAACGGTTGATCTGGATGAGCTGAATAAAAAAGTAAATTCCTATAGTTACTGGCAAGATTATGGACGAGGAAACTGGGTAGAATATATCTATTATTCAATCGACAGTGACGCAAGATGGAATCAGCAAAATACGAGACTGGAAAGTGTTACAAAATTATGGCGGGAAGCAATTACTTCAGCCATGAGTGCAGCAGATCAGGCAAAGTTCACCAATGTATTTGGTGAGAATATGTTTGTAGGATATGTCCTGAAAAGAGAGGGGAGTGGATGGCATATTGACGGAGTTCTGGCAGAAGATCCACCGGTGTATGTTGTGGAGCTGTATGATGCGGAAAATAATGGACTTTTTGCCATTTCTTCAAATGATACAAAACTTCCGGGAGTTACTTACAGGGAATTTAAAAGGAAAGCAGAGGAGATTCTGGGTGGTCAGAATTATCAGTATGAAGAAGGAAATGACCACATTATCATGACGTATCAGAAAGACGGAGTAACATATCAGACAGAAATTGTGCCGAAGTCAGATGGTGCAGATGCGTCTTACGTAAAAAATTATCATGTGTATCCTGCACAGGGGAAATTTGCATACCGGACGGTAACGGCTGATACGTATTACCTTTGCAGGCTCAAAATGACAACCAGGCAGGTCGGTACAGATTTATGGATTGAAAAGAAAGTTGCCGGAGGTGCGGCAGACCCAAAAGAACATTTTACGTTTGTTCTGACAAAAACATCGCTTGCCGGAACCAGTTACAGCGTCAGCTATGAAGGAATTGCAGAAAATGACGGGGCAGGGCATCAGGAAACACTTACATTTGATGGAAATGGAGTGGCAAGGCTGTCTTTAAAGAATGGAGAAAAAGCCAGAATCCTGCAGATGCCGTCAGGGGATGTTCAGATCAAAGAAGAAAATGGTGATTATGTAACAAAAGTTACAGTAAATGGAATTTCTGAAAAGTACAGTGATGCATCGGGAATAAAAATCCAGCTTTCCAGTGAGAAGACAGAATTGGTTTTTACAAACCAGTTAGATGCACAGCCACCGACAGGTGCAGAACTGCTAAGTGTGCCATACTGGCTGATGGGAGGAACTGCACTGGCAGGACTGCTGGGCAGCAGAATCACAGGCAAGAGAAGAAAAGACAGAAAGAAAAAGTTTTTTTAGAAAGACAGAGCAGGAAAGATGGACAAGGAAAAATTAAAAAAACTTCGAAGATCAGATTTTTTCAAAGCGGTATTCCTTATCATTTTTGTATTTGTTACAGGATGGGTCATATTTGGATTTACCCGGGTGTATGGTTCAGCAATGAAACCGGCAGCATGTGACGGGGATATTCTGATGTATTACCGCCTGCATACAGAATATAAAGCAGGAGATATGGTTGTTTATCAGGCAGACGGACTTCTGCATATTGGAAGAATTGCGGCAGTGCCGGAAGAAACTGTGCAGATCACAGAGGAAGGTGAACTGGTGATCAATGGATATACGCAGGCTGATACAGAAGTATTTTATGAAAAAGGACCTGCAAATGGTACGGAAGAACAATCGCTTGGAAAAGGGGAATATTATATTCTGGCGGATGATCCTTCCTCAACGGAGGACAGCAGAAGTTATGGACCGATCTTGCGGAAGCAGATCAAAGGCATTGTGGTTACGCTGATCCGCAGAAGAAATCTGTAGAAGGGAATCCATGGTTTTTGGCGGGATCATGCTGAAGAAGCAGGAAGATCCGGAAGCCGTCAACGATCATCTATCATAGTTGGGAGGTTGTCCACAACATAATATTAGGTAGAAAAATCTAATGGATCCAATAAAAATAAAAAGAAAGGAAATGCATAAGCTTTTTGCTTCTGAAGGTTTTATGCTAAGGTGAAAAATGAAGAATAATATGAAAAAGCTGGCAGCAGCACTGCTGTCAGGAACAATGCTCCTTGGAATGACAGGGTCTGTATTTGCTGCAGACGCACAGACAGATGCAATGTCTGTATCGGTAACTGCAAATGATACGAGTGCAGTACTCACAAAAACCTGGACTGCGGCAGAAAATGGACTTCTGAAAGATGGGGAAGAATTTACATTTCAGTTAACCTATGACAGTGTGGAGGCAGTTTCAACCAACGTACCTGCAGCTCCACAGTATATGAATCAGCTTATGAGTGAAGGAACGGCAGTTGATACAACTCTGTCAGCACAGTGGAAAACCAGTGCGGCAGGAGGAAATACAAGTTCTGCAACGAAATCGTATGTAGATTTATTGAACGGAATTTCTTTTACGACACCGGGAACGTATCATTTTACCCTGTCAGAAAATGCAGGAATAAATCCGAATATTTCTTATGATACGGCAACGTATGAAATTATAGTGCAGGTAGTGTGGAAGGATAATTTTGAAGGACTGAAGATCAATGGTGTCAGTACAGCACAGGGCGAAAATAAGTTAGATGGAGCAACATTCGAGAATAATGCGGCTGCAAATAAGACACTTACGGTTTCTAAAAAAGTCGGAGGCGGTGCAGCCAACAAAAATGATGACTTTACATTTAAAGTAACGATCACAGGAATTGACGGAACATATTCCACTAACGTTGCCGGAAAAACGATCACCAATGGAACAGAGACAGAATTTACATTAAGACATGGCGAAACCTTTGTAGTTAAGAATCTTCCTGAAAATGCATCCTACACGGTTGTTGAGACTGATAAAAAAGGTTATCAGAAGACCGAGGTAAGTGTAAATAAAGAAGCAAATCAGACCAGTGATACAGCAGAAGGTACAATCCGGATGGATGGTGAAAATACAGTAGACTATACAAATACAAAGACTGTGCCGTCACCGACAGGAATCGCACTGGAGATTCTTCCATTTGCTGTTCTCTTCCTTGCAGCAATCGCAGGAGGCGTTGTATTTTTCCGCAGAAAAAGAGGATGATCTATGGAGCGTAAGGCAGAGTATTGTCTGACGCAGATCTTCCACTACCTGGTAAATGGTCTGGCAGCGATCGTGTTTTTCTGCTGCATTGCCTATTCAGGATATGCACTGTGGGATAACTGGAGCATATTAAAGGAACCGGATCAGGTAAGGGAGGATCTGATCCGGTATAAACCTGCAAATGAAGAGGAATTAAGTTACAGTTTTCAGGAACTGAAAGCAATGAATCCGGATGTATGTGGATGGCTTACACTGGATCATACGAAAATAGATTATCCGGTTGTACAGGGAACAGATAATTTTGAGTATCTGGAAAAGGATGTGCTTGGAAATCCATCTGTGGCAGGAAGTATTTTTCTTGATGCAAAATCTGACAGAAACTTTCATGATTTCTATACTGTGATTATGGGACACCATATGCAGGGCAGAAAAATGTTCGGGGATATTGATTTATATACCGATGTTTCTTTCTTTGAAAAAAATACAACCGGGACACTTTACGTGGAAGGCAGGATCCTGAAGCTGGAGACGGTCGCAATCCTGAAGGCAGATGCGTATGATAAATATGTATACCGGACAGACTGGAAAGAGAAAGAAGAAAAAGAAGAGCTGATCCGGCACATTTACGAACTGGCAGTCCATACACGGGGGCAGCGGCTGACGGTGGAAGATCAGATGATAGCATTATCTACCTGTTCTTCAGGAAATACAAATGGCCGTCATCTTCTGATCTGCAAAGTGATAAAGGAAAATACAGTGGAAGGAAGTGAAACAGAGTGAAAAGAAAGAAAAGTTTCTGGAATATGTTCGTAGCAATGACGAGTGTTCTGATGATGACAGTGATTGGAGCCTGCACAATCTATGCAGCGGAAGAAGGCGGCAGTGCCGAGGTCAATGTACAGACAAAAGTCAGTGGAACAGCACCGGAAAAAGAAGTATTTACGTATACACTGAAAGAACAGGGAGCTTCAGACAACCAGGAAAGAAAGCTGACGGTTGAAGGAGCTGGAACGGGAACATTTCTTCTTCATTATACCCAGCCGGGGGTATACAGTTATATTTTAAAGCAGGAGAGCGGGACAAAAGCAGACTGGACTTATGATTCCGAGGTCTATTATGTAGATGTCTATGTAATGTGGGATGAAAAAATGGAGTCACTGGAAACCGTGACAGTCTATTTTGACAGTGAAGGAAATAAGAGCGAGCCGGTTTTTGAAAATAAATATCAGCAGCCGGAGAAAAGAACGCAGGCCGTTGTAAAAAAAGTAAGATCTGCTAAAACCGGAGATGAAGATATACTTTCGGGATGGGCAGTCCTGATGATACTGGCAGCAGGAACCGGTGTCTTGGCATACCGGAAAAAGGTAACCCGGCAGAGAAAATCATAAAAAACAGAGAAAATGCAGCAGAAAGCAGGAGAGACTGTATACAGGGAATAACTTTGTATACAGTCTCTTTTTTTGCTGCATAAAGGCTATGATATCAATAGTAGTATTTTTGAGCAGAATTTGATACAATAGGAAATAACATAAAAGCTCAAAGGAGGAAGGAATATGGGACTTATCAGGGCAGCAATCAGTGCGGTTGGCGGAACAATGGCCGATCAGTGGAAGGAGTTTTTTATCTGTGAATCACTGGATGCGGATGTTCTTGCGGTAAAAGGACAGAAGCGGATCGGCAGCCGTTCGGCAAATAAAAAAGGAAGTGATAATCTTATCACAAGCGGGTCGGGAATTGCAGTGGCAGACGGACAGTGTGCTTTGATCGTGGAGCAGGGAAAGATTGTAGAAGTATGTGCGGAACCGGGAGAGTATACTTATGATGCATCGACGGAACCGACGATCTTTTCAGGAAATCTTGGATCATCACTGGATCAGGTATTTGATGTGATCGGCAAACGTTTTACATATGGAGGAGACACCGGAAAAGATCAGAGAATCTACTATATAAATACAAAGGAGCTGATCGACAATAAGTTCGGAACGCCGAATCCGGTTCCGTTCCGTGTAGTAGACAGAAATATCGGTCTGGACGTAGATGTAGCAGTGCGGTGCAGCGGAGTTTATTCCTACAGGATATCAAATCCACTTCTGTTCTACGCAAATGTATGTGGAAATATAGAGCAGGAATACAGAAGAGAAGAGCTGGATCATCAGCTTAAGACGGAATTTATCAGTGCATTGCAGCCGGCATTTGCAAAAATTTCAGATCTGGAGATCCGTCCCAATGCACTTCCGGGACATGTAACAGAGCTGTGTGATGCGATGAATGAGGCACTGACAGGAAAATGGGCAAATACGAGAGGAATTACGGTCGTATCCGTTGCCATTGGAACGATCGATCTGCCGAAAGAGGATGCTGAGATGATCAAGCAGGCACAGAAGACTGCGATCCTGCGTGATCCGATGATGGCAGCAGCAACTCTGACAGAGGCTCAGGCCGGTGCAATGAAGACGGCAGCAGGCAATTCCGCAGGAGCCATGACCGGATTTATGGGAATGGGAATGGCAGCACAAAATGGAGGAATGAATGCTCAGAATCTGTATCAGATGGGAGCTGAGATGGCTCAGCACAATGCAGGACAGAACCAGCAGAATGTCAGCAGCCAGCCGCATATGACAGCACCGGGCAAGGGCGGTGAGAAAGAAGCAGCAGGAAAGTGGACCTGTGCCTGTGGAGCTGTGAATGAGAAAGAATGGAAGTTCTGTCAGGAGTGTGGAAAGGAAAGACCACAGGAGGGATGGATCTGTAGCTGCGGTGCGGAAAATAAAGGAAAATTCTGCACAGAGTGTGGAAAACCCCGTCCGAAAGGAACTCCTGTGTACCAGTGCGACAAGTGTGGATGGAAACCGGAAGATCCGAAGAATCCACCGAAATTCTGCCCGGAATGCGGAGATCCATTTGATGCAAATGATATCGTCGGATAAAAAGGAAGAAAGATAAATGAGTGAGTTGATACAATATAAGTGTCCGTGTTGTGGAGGAGCTGTAGAGTTTAACAGTACTGCACAGAAAATGAAATGCCCGTACTGTGATACAGAGTTTGAAATTGAGACGCTGAAGAAGTATGATGAGGAACTGAAGCAGGAAAAGCAGAAGGAAGATCAGATGCAGTGGCAGGAAGATGCCGGAAGTCAGTGGGGAGAAGAAGAGACCTCAAAGATGAGGGTTTACCATTGCGAATCCTGTGGTGGTGAGATCATAGCAGATGAGAATCAGGCTGCCACAAAATGCCCGTACTGTGATAATCCTGTTGTAATGAAAGGACAGTTCCAGGGAGATCTGAGACCGGATTACGTGATTCCGTTCAAGCTGGATAAGGCTGCGGCAAAGGAACGGTTTAAAAGCCATCTGAATGGAAAGCCGCTCCTTCCGAAAGTATTCCGCAGTGAGAATCATATTGATGAGATCAAAGGGATCTATGTTCCATTCTGGTTATTTGATGCGGATGCAGAAGCAGATATCCGTTATAAAGGAACGACTGTGCGGACATGGAGTGATTCGGATTATAATTATACCCAGACCAGTTACTATTCTATTTTACGAGGGGGACGGATCGGGTTTGAACGGGTTCCGGTGGATGGTTCTTCCAAGATGGAAGATGATCTGATGGAATCCATCGAACCGTATGATTTTAAGGATGCGGTGGATTTTCAGACGGCATATCTGGCAGGCTATCTGGCTGATAAGTATGATGTGAATGCAGAAGAAAGTATCGGCCATGCGAACCGCAGGATCAGACAGAGTACAGAGGATGCTTTTCGTGCCACGGTAAAGGGATACAGTGGTGTGGTGGTAGAAAATTCCAATGTCCGGTTGGAAAATAGCAGGGTAAAGTATGCACTTTATCCGGTATGGATCTTAAATACTACCTGGCAGGGAAAGAAATATCGGTTTGCCATGAACGGACAGACCGGAAAATTCGTAGGAAATCTGCCGACAGATAAAGGAGCCTATGTCCGCTGGTTTGTGGGGCTGACAGCAGGAATCAGTGTAGCAGCATTTAGTATCTTATCCCTGTTGTGGATGTTGTAGGAGGAGTGTGGAATATGAACAGAACAAGATCGAACAGACGAATCCTGCTTCTCTGTACTCTGCTTGTATGTCTTGTGAGTATGCTGATGATCCGGTTTTCTGCAGCAGCAGAGGAAAATGTCATACCGGAAACGAGGCAGCTCCCACGGCTGGTAGACCGTGCGGATCTTCTCAGTGAACTGGAAGAGGAAGAACTGGAAGCAAGACTGGATGAGATCAGTGAGCGGCAGCAGGCAGATGTGGTGGTTGTGACGGTGAACAGTCTGGATGGAAAGTCTGCACAGGATTATGCAGATGATTTTTATGATTATAATGGCTATGGAATTGGCACAGACAAAAGCGGTATCCTTCTGCTTGTCAGCATGGAGGCAAGAGACTGGCATATTACGACCACGGGATTCGGGATCAGAGCGATCACGGATGCTGGTCTTGATTACATATCGGATCAGTTCCTGCCTTATTTGAGTGATGGAGAATACCTGGATGCATTTGAGACTTATGCAGATCTGTGCGATGAATTTCTTACGCAGGCGAAAACCGGGAATGCATATGACGGAGATCATATGCCTAAAGGTGCGTATCCCTGGTTGAAAAATCTGCTGATCGCACTTGGAAGTGGCGTTGTGATCGCACTGCTGATCGTGGAAGGTATGAGAAGAAGTCTGAAAAGTGTAAAAATGCAGCGTTCGGCAGAAAACTATGTCAGAGCGGGAAGTATTCAGGTGACAAGACGGCAGGATCATTTCCTGTATACCAGAACAAGCAAAAGTGCGAGGCCGAAGAACAATTCAGGATCTTCCGGATCAAGTACGCATACGTCGTCTTCAGGAACAAGCCATGGTGGCGGTGGTGGAAAATTTTAAGGGAAAAATATGAAGAAAATAGTAATTATAGAAGATGATAAAATACTCAGGGAAGAACTGGAAATCCTGTTAAACGACAGTGGATATCAGGCAGAGATCCTTTCTGACTTTACTGATGCGGCTGCCCAGGTCAGGCAGATCCGTCCGGATCTGGTTCTTCTTGATATCATACTGCCCGGAGCAAACGGGCAGTATATTCTGCGTCAGATCAGGGAAAAATCGGATGTTCCTGTCATCATGCTGACCAGCAAAGACGGGGAAGTAGAAGAGATCATGAGCCGCAGCAGTGGGGCAGATGATTATGTGACAAAATCCTACAATCCAACCATCCTGCTTTTGCGGATTGAAACGATCTTACGGAGAACGGAGCAGACCGGCAGACAGTCGGAGCAAAGGGCATCTTCTGTCCGGGGAGAAAAGGCAGAAGGTGAAGCAGTTCAGGAAGAACTGCAGGATGAAGAACTCCGTCTTAACCTGCTGAGAAGTACGGTTTCTTATCACGGAGATGAAGTAGTATTATCGAAAAATGAACTGGCAATCCTGCATTGCCTGATGAGCAGGAAGGGGCAGATCGTTTCAAGGGATGAGCTGATGGATCATCTGTGGGATATGAGCGAATTTGTTGATGATAATACACTGACAGTCAATATCAACCGTCTGAGAAAGCGTCTTGCACAGATCGGTTTGGAGAATAAGATAGAGACGAGACGGGGACAGGGGTATCTGCTATTATGAGTTTAAAAAAATATTTAAAGGATCACAGGCTTCATCTTTTGCTGGGACTGCTGGCAGAGGGTGTGGCGGAGGCGGTCCTATGGTTGTTCGCAAGTCCGGTGGCACTACAGGGATTTGCTTTTTTTTGGCTGACCGGGAGTATCGGAGTGATTTTTGGATACGATTTCCTGAGAAAAAGAAAATTCTATAAAAAAGTGGAAGAAAATCTGTCGCAGCTTGAAGAAAAATATCTGCTGACGGAATTACTGGATGAACCGGAATTTCTGGAGGGACAGATCCTCTGCAGGGTGATCCAGGAAATGGAACATTCCATGACAGATACAGTAGAGCAGCAGATCAGGAAAAATGGAGAATTTAAACGTTATATTGAGACCTGGATCCATGAGATCAAGATTCCGATCGCAAGTACAAATCTGATTTTGTTCAATCACCGGGAAGATATGGAACGGAGAATGAAAGAGCAGATCAGAAGGATTGAGAGTTACGTGGAGCAGGTTCTGTATTATCTGCGAGGCGAAGTACCGGAGAAAGATTATTGTATTGGAGGTTATGGCTTAAAAGAGATTGTACAGAGTACCGTCAGGGACAATAAGGACAGTCTGATCCTGAATGGCTTTTCTGTTCTGGTTGAACTGAGAGACGAGAAGGTGTATACGGATCGTAAGTGGCTTCAGTTTATGCTCGGTCAGATTTTAAGCAATGCGGTCAAATATGCCGCGGAAGACGAAAGAAAAATCAGGATTTTTACAAAAAAAGTACAGTCCTCGGAGAACAGCTCCGGAGAAGCCGGTATCTGGCTTTGGATAGAAGATAACGGAATCGGGATCACAGAAAAGGATCTGCCGAGAATTTTTGAAAAATCATTTACAGGCGACAATGGAAGGAAAAGCAGTTCTACAGGAATGGGACTGTATATCTGCAGGAGATTATGCGAGGAACTGGGACATAAGATTCTGGCTGAATCAGAACCGGGAAAGTATACAAGGATCGGAATTTTATTCCGGGAGAGAGAAGCGGATGTCCCTGTCGGTTTTTAAAATCTGAAGAAAAGGGAATCTTACAGAAGTGTAAGGTTTTGTCAGCAAAATCAATGGCTCATTTTACCGGGAGAAGCTACAATGGCGGTAACAGGCAGAAAGGAGAAGATAAAATGAGTGAACTTCTGAAGATGGAACATCTGGTAAAATATTATGGAAATAAAACCAGTCTGACCAAGGCATTAAATGATATTTCCCTGACTGTGGAGCAGGGAGAATTTACAGCGATCATGGGGGCTTCGGGATCAGGAAAGACGACACTTTTGAACTGCATTTCTACAATCGACCGCCCCACAGGAGGAAAGGTCTGGATCGACGGAGTCTGCACATCGGAGTTGAAAAAGGGAGAACTTGCGGATTTCCGCAGAAACCGCCTGGGATTTATTTTTCAGGAATTTAATCTGCTGGATACACTGACAGCTTTTGATAATATCGCACTGGCATTGCAGATCCAAAAGTGTCCGCATGATAAAATAAAAGAGAAAATAGAGGCAGTGGCACAGAAGCTTGGAATCAGAGAAGTGCTTGAAAAGTATCCGTATCAGTTGTCAGGTGGTCAGAAGCAGAGAGTTGCCGCAGCACGGGCAATCATCACACATCCCAGCCTGATCCTTGCGGACGAGCCGACCGGAGCATTGGACAGTAAAAGTTCCAAAGACCTGCTGGAAAGTCTGAAGCTTTTAAATGAAACGGAGCATACAGCGATCCTGATGGTGACGCATGATGCCTATACCGCCAGTTATGCCCGGAGGGTTATTTTTATTAAAGACGGAAAGGTATTTCACGAACTGTTAAAAGGAACAGAAGAACGGAGAAGTTTCTTTGAACAGATCATGGATGTCATTTCACTTCTCGGAGGTGACATGAATTATGCTGATTAGACTGTCGATCAAAAATATCAGGAAAAGTATCAAAGATTATGCAATCTACTTTTTTACACTGGTACTGGGTGTCTGTATCTTTTATGTATTCAATGCGATCGAAGGGCAGTCTTCGATGCTGGAGGTGTCCAGGACAAAGTCAGATTCCATCGATCAGATGGTGTGGGCAATTTCAAGCATGAGTATTGTTGTATCCCTGATCCTTGGATTTCTGATTGTGTATGCCAACTGCTTTCTGATGAAAAAAAGAAACCGGGAATTTGGAATTTATCTGATACTTGGAATGAAAAAAGGCGATATTGCAAAGATTCTTTTCGGTGAGACGCTCTTGGTCGGAGCAGTCTCGCTGACTGCAGGACTTCTTTTAGGAATCGGACTGAGCCAGTTTATGTCACTGCTGGTGGCACATATGTTTGAAGCAGATATGGGCAGATTTGTCTTTACGGTATCCATTCCGGCGATTGGGAAGACGATTTTGTATTTCGTGATCATTTATGTGATCGTGATTCTGATGGATACAGTTCTGATTATGAAGACCAGGCTGATCGATCTGCTATTATCGAAGAAAAAGAACGAAAAGGTCCATCTGAAAAATCCGGTCATCTGCTGTATTATATTTGTAGCAGCGTGTATCATGCTGGGAACAGCATATTATAATGTTACTGCCGGACAACTGGATACAGAGGCTGAGGTCATGATACAGATCCTGCTTGGAATTGTAGGAACATTTCTGGTCTTTTGGTCCGTCAGTGGTGCTTTATTTCAGATCATGAAAAAGTGTTCCGGGATTTATTATAAAAGACTGAATTCTTTTGCTTTCAGCGAGATACGAAGCCAGGTCAATACTTCCGTGGCGGCAGGAACGATCATTTGTCTGTTGCTTTTTGCTACCATTTGTATTCTCTCCAGTGCCTTTGCCCTGAAAGATTATAAGGCGAAGCAGGTGAAGAAGGTAGCCGGAATTTCAGTCAGTATGGAAAAATGGACAACGGATGGAAAATCGGTCAGGGATGTACTGGAAAAATCAGAATTTGATTTTTCTGCCTTCCAGGACTGCCATGAATTTTATACTTATGAAACCAGAGAAGTTACCATGAAAGATCTGATGGGAAGTGCAGGGGAAGAACTGCTGAAGACGCAGCAGGGATTCGAGGAATTTCTGGATTCTGAAGTAGAACTGATCCATGAAAGTGACTACAACCGGGCAGCAGAACTGTACGGTTATAAAAAAGTCCACCTGGGAGCAGCCGGCTATGCGGTGAGTGCAACAACAGAATTTTCCAAAAAGTATTTTAACAAAGGATTAAAAGAAAAGGTCCGGCTTACGATTCAGGGACAGGTACTTGATGCAGCAGAGGAAAAATGCCAGGAAACGTATCTGATGATGTCGTATTCAGACCAGAATATGGGGGGAGTGATCGTACCGGATACAATATCTTTTCCCAAAGAAAGCAGACATGCTTCTTATCTGCTTGCCGATTATTCCCCAAAATATGATACAAAAGAGTTCAGAAATTATATGGACAGTGATGAATTTCGATATCAGAAAGAGTTTACGGAAGATGAGCTGCTTTCTGTCAGTACGCAGTCGGAGATCTATGATGAAAGTATCGGGTCCAGTGGAGTTGTGATTTTTGTGGCAATTTATCTTGGTCTGGTATTTGTCATCAGCGGGGCAGCACTCCTTGCATTGAAAGAACTGTCCGATGCCATTGACGGAAGAGAAAAATATCGGATTTTACAACAACTGGGAGTCAGTGAAAAAGAGCTTGGGCATACATTATTTTTACAGATGGCAGTCTTTTTTGCTTTCCCGTTGCTCCTTGCCATGATCCATTCCATTTTTGGTATCCAGGTATGTATTGAACTGCTCAGTATTTATGATATAAAAGCAATCATTCCGGCATTGCTGATCTGTGCGGCGATGATCGTGGGAATTTATGGAGGTTATTTCCTGCTTTCATACAGAGGATGTAAAAGAATTATAATAACCAAAAGAATCCGTTGAAAATCGTTCTCATAAAATGTATAATTAAAACGTTGGAAACATGGTAAAGTGCTTCTGACAACATCTTGCAGGTGGCGTGAAAAGGAGAAAAAAATGAGTATTAAGATTGGTATTTTAGGTTATGGAAATCTTGGAAAAGGCGTAGAATGTGCGATCAGACAGAATGAAGATATGGAATTGGCAGCAGTCTTTACGAGAAGAGATCCTGTAACAGTGAAGATCCTGACAGAGGGAGCAGCAGTGTGCAGAGTAGAGGATGTAGAAGCATGGAAGGACAAGATTGATGTTATGATCCTTTGTGGAGGAAGTGCGACAGATCTTCCAGAACAGACTCCGAAGTATGCAAAGCTTTTCAATGTGATCGACAGCTTTGATACACATGCAAGGATTCCTGAGCATTTTGGAAATGTAGATGCAGCAGCAAAAGAGGGCGGCAATGTAGGAATCATTTCCGTAGGCTGGGATCCGGGAATGTTCTCACTGAACAGATTATATGCCAATGCAATCCTTCCGGATGGAAAAGATTATACATTCTGGGGAAAAGGTGTCAGCCAGGGACATTCTGATGCAATCCGCAGAGTAGAAGGTGTAAAAGATGGAAAGCAGTATACGATCCCTGTAGAGGCGGCTCTTGAGGCAGTAAGAAATGGAGAAAATCCGGAACTTACAACAAGACAGAAGCATACAAGAGAGTGTTTCGTAGTACTGGAAGAGGGAGCAGATGCTGCAAAGGTTGAAGAAGAGATCAAGACCATGCCGAACTATTTCTCCGATTATGATACAACAGTACATTTTATCAGTGAGGAAGAACTGAAGGCGAACCACAGTGGAATCCCGCATGGTGGATTTGTACTCCGCAGCGGAAAGACAGGCTGGAATCAGGAGAACAGTCATCTGATCGAATACAGTCTGAAGTTGGATTCCAACCCGGAATTTACTTCTTCTGTACTGATTGCATATGCAAGGGCAGCATACAGACTTGCCAAAGAAGGACAGTCAGGATGCAAGACCGTTTTTGATATTGCTCCTGCATATTTAAGTGCAAAGAGTGGAGAAGAACTGAGAAAGAATCTGCTGTAAGATTCCGTGAAAAGAAAAAGCAGACAGCCAGAGATAAGAGAAAACCTGCCGGACAGAGAAAAATGTCCGGCAGGTTTTTTATGCTCGGCTATGCAGGAGAAGCTGCCAGCAGCTCATCTGCATAGCCGGGTATTATCCAGGAAACCACTGTACAGTACCTTAAGATTTTACAAGATCCTGAAGTGGAAGAATCTGATACCCCATTTCTTCCCATCGGGTCAGAAGTTCATCGAGGATCTGTGCATTGGTTGCAGAGGTGCTGTG
>OGZO01001516.1_pt1 | contig 17003 bp, 14 predicted proteins | sample 1576721 | NCBI WGS metagenome assembly OGZO01 (sample SAMEA3541516, study PRJEB24748) | human gut metagenome | biome: human gut; feature: human-associated habitat; material: faeces | place: China | collected 2012 | reverse complement strand
CAAAGCGCGAAATCTAACAGATGAGAGGTAAGTTCAATGAAAAAGTATAATGTCAATGTTAACGGCACAGCTTATGAAGTAACAGTAGAAGAAGTCATCGGCGGCGCAGCACCGGCTCCGGTTGCAGCGGCTCCGGCAGCAGCACCCGCACCTGCAGCAAAGCCGGCAGCTCCTGCAGGCGCAGCAGGTTCAGTAGTAGTATCAGCTCCTATGCCGGGTACAGTTGTTAATGTTGTTGTTTCAGCCGGTCAGTCAGTTAAAGCCGGTGACGACCTCGTATTTATTGAGGCTATGAAGATGGAAACTCCTGTAAAGGCTCCTCAGGACGGTGTAGTTGCAACTGTTGATGTTGCTAAGGGTGAGTCTGTAGATTCAGGTAAAACACTTGTTACTCTTAACTAATAACTGACGAAAGGGATGTCCGAAATGGCAAAGAAAATTAGAGTTACCGAAACTGCCCTGCGTGATGCACATCAGTCACTTATTGCTACAAGAATGACAACAGAGGAAATGCTCCCGATTCTTGATAAGCTTGACAAAATCGGTTATTATTCACTTGAGTGCTGGGGCGGTGCAACATATGACGCTTGTCTTCGTTTCTTAAATGAAGACCCATGGGCAAGACTTCGTATAATTCGTGAGCATTGTCCGAATACTAAGCTGCAGATGCTTTTCAGAGGTCAGAATATGCTCGGTTACCGTCACTATGCCGATGACTGCGTAGAGTACCTCGTTCAGCGTTCGGTTGCTAACGGTATTGATATTATCAGAATTTTTGACGCTCTTAACGATATTAAGAACCTCAAGACAGCTATCAATGCTGCAAAGAGAGAAAACGGCAAGGCTGAAGCACAGGTAGCTATCAGCTACACAACAGGTCCTGTTTTCACAGATGAATACTATGTAGAGTATGCAAAGAGAATTGCCGATGCAGGCGCAGATTCTATCTGCATTAAGGATATGGCTGCTTTGCTTACACCAACAGCTACAGAGAGTCTTGTAAAGGCTATTAAGTCTGCGGTTGATCTTCCTATTCAGCTCCACACACACTACACATCAGGCCTTGCGTCAATGTGTCTTTTAAAGGGTGTTGAGGCAGGCGCTGACGGTATTGATACTGCTATCAGCCCACTTGCACTCGGTACTTCACATGCTCCTACAGAGTCAATGGTTGCCGCTTTTGCAGGCACACCGTATGATACAGGTCTTGACATTAAGCAGCTTGCTGAAATTCGTGCTTACTTTATGACTCTTCGTGAGAAATACTTTAAGAACGGTCTTCTTGATCAGAAGATGCTTGCTACAGATGCTAAGGCTCTTATCTATCAGGTTCCGGGCGGTATGCTTTCTAACCTTCTTTCACAGCTTAAGCAGGCAGGCAAAGAAGACAAGCTTACAGAGGTACTTGAGGAAGTTCCGAGAGTTCGTAAAGATGCAGGTTACCCACCGCTCGTTACTCCTACATCACAGATTGTTGGTACACAGGCTGTATTCAATGTAATTACAGGTGAGAGATACAAGATGTGTACAAACGAGTTTAAGGGTCTTGTTGCAGGCGAGTACGGCACAACACCAATGCCGATTGATCCTGCATTCCAGAAGAAGATTTGCGGCGATAAGAAAATTATTACTTGCCGTCCTGCAGATTTACTTGAGCCGGAGCTTGATAAGCTCAGAGGTGAGATTTCACAGTGGATTGAGCAGGAAGAGGATGTTCTTTCATACGCTCAGTTCCCGAAGGTTGCTCTCGACTTCTTTGAGAAGAGAAGAAATGCCGAAGTTGGCATTAACGGCGATAAGCTCGACAAGAAAAATATGGTTCATCCTGTTTGATAATTTAATCAAATTAGTTACTCCCTTCGTATTTACGGAGGGAGTTTTTGTATATGATTTTGTTTAGTCTAAATAACTAACAATTTAATCGAAAAATTATACAATAATACACTTGCTTGATATTTAATGATATAGTACAATAATCGTAAGAAATATGACTTATGTTTTAAAGGAGGCTATATTATGAAAAAACTTATAAGCGGTATTATGGCAATAGCAATTTTGGCAAGTGCTGTTCTTTGCGGCACAACAACAGCATTTGCGGCTGATACGGGAAACTCAGCCGTTGGTGATGTAGAGATGTGGAATCACGATTTTAAAAATAAGTTAACAGGAGAACTTATGTGGGCGATTGATGATATTGCGGATACAGATACAGTGGCGGTTGAAATTGATTTAACTACATATCAAAAGGACATATACACATTTGCTGATGAAAACGATCGATTAGATGAAATTTTCGAGGATGAAAACGGTAATATAACTTTCAGTGATGAGCTGTTACGTGATTACAAGGAGTATTTAGATAGTATAGAAATTCAGAAACCTGAAGACAAAAAGAAAATTATTGATGAAAAATATTCGGTATCAGAAATAAAATATTTTTCCGCAAGTGAATGTTTGTTTTGCATTTCAACAAAAGAACAGATATTAAACCTTGGTGATGCCGATATAAAGGTATCTATTGATCTTGCAGATAAAGACTACTACAGTGTTGATACCAAAATTACATGGGATGAATTTTTTAAGATTGAAAAACAGACAAGAGAATATATTGAACAAACTTTAGCTTACCCTTGCCCTGAAAGCGATTATGATATTTTTTATTTTAAATTATCTGCATTAAGCGAAGAAGTTAAATTCGATTATATTTTAGTTGAGGATCATTATTCGTCAGACAATAATATTAAATCTTTAAAAACAGGAAATTTTGTATATCCCATTTATGAAGATTCACCTGCGGGCAGTTATTATTATGCTGATAATAAAGTACAAAATGCTGTTGAATTATACACTAACGGTGTTATTGATATTAATACTTTATATGATCTTAATGCCAGATATTGCGGCGATCTTAATGCCGATAAGTCAACAAATATAAATGATGTTACAAGTTTGCAGATGTATCTTAACGGTTCTCTTTTTGTTGAAGAAGATTCAATATTTGATGAAAACAGATATAAAATTTATTGTGACTTAAACGGCGACGGAAAAATTGATGTAAACGATGTTACTGTTCTTCAAAAGTATATTTCAATGACAGTATAATGTTCTTTAAAAATTAGGAATTATGAATACTTAGTCAGGCAATTATAAAAGATTGGCAAAACAATTTACTAAGCCATAATTTATTCACAACTATCTAAAAACAATAAAACTAAAGGTTGAAAGAATTGGTAATACTCCAATTTTTTCAACCTTTTTAAGTTATACAATAGCCGCACAAAGCGCTGCACAGCATATGTTTTTGCAGCCTGCTTTTTTAAGAACCTTACAACATTCTCCGAGTGTGTTGCCCGTAGTAATAATATCGTCAATTATAAGAATATTCTTGTCAGCCACTGCTTGACTGTCAATTACACGGTACACACCTTGAACATTGCTTTCTCGTTCTTTTCCTTTAAGCGTATGTAGAGCTTTATTTTTCTTATGCATTTCAACAAGTTCTGCATACGGAATGTTAAAAATTTCCGCACATTCTTTTGCAAGAAGTTCCGATTGATTATATCCCCGTTCACGCATATTTTTATAATACATCGGTACGGCGGTAATAATATCAAAACAGCCGACACCGTATTTTGCGATTATTTCATTAGCCAAAGGTATGGCAAGTTGGCGGGAATATGACGGATTTTCATAAAATTTAAAGTTTTTTACACCGCTTGCAAATATACCGTCATATTTAAACGGCGCTATTGTTTTGTATCCTCCGACAGCGTAAGTTTCATAGCCTTTTTGCGGAAATTTACTCTTACATTCTTTACAGGCGTAGTCGTTCCTGTCAATAACTTTTTCGCAGTACGGGCACTTTACGGTGAAAATTATGTCCTGCAAAAACAGCATTGCTCTTTTAATATAACTGTTCATCACGCAGTAAAAATTCCTTTAATCCGCTGTATCTTTTTGTACGGCGGTTATTTTGTACCATATATTCTACCGTTTTTGGATTTCCGACAAGCACAAGCGTTTTCTTTGCTCGTGTAACGGCTGTATAAAGTAAATTTCTGTAATAAAGTTGAGGAGGCCCTTGAAACATAGGTATAATTACGCAGTCAAATTCGTTACCCTGACTTTTATGTACGGTGACCGCATATGCAAAGTCAAGATCGGTTGCGTATTCATAAGTGTATTTGGCTGTCTTGTCGTCAAAAATAACTATAAGCGTACGGCTTTTGCGGTCGATAGAATCAATAATTCCTATGTCGCCGTTAAAAATTCCCGAACCCTGCTCTCCGTCATCTCTTATCCAGGTTATATCGTAGTTGTTTTTTATCTGCATTACCTTGTCGCCAATTCTGAATGTTTTTGATGCAATTTCAATTTCAGCTTTATCGGCTGATTTTGGATTAAGAGCCTTTTGAAGTCTGAAATTCATTTCGGCAGTGCCAAGTTCGCCTTTCTTTGACGGGCAAAGCACCTGAATATTGTCAAATGCAGAGTAACCGTAAGCCTTTGGTAATCTTTGTGTGCAAAGGTCAACGATTACTTGAGAAATTTCGGTTTTGTTATTCCTTAATAAAAAGAAAAAGTCTTTATCAGATGCATTGAGAACGGGCATTTCGCCGTTGACTATTTTATGTGCGTTTGTAACAATAAGACTTTTCTGTGCCTGACGGAAAATTTCGTTTAACCTTACAACCGGTACAATTCCGCAGTCGGTAAGGTCGCCGAGTATGTTGCCAGGCCCTACGGACGGCAACTGGTTAGAGTCGCCAACAAGTATAAGGCGGCAACCGATAGGCAAGGCTTTCATAAAGCTTTCAAAAATAAAGGTGTCAACCATAGAAACCTCATCAACTATGAGGGCGTCACATTTAAGCTGATTGCGTTCGTTTTTATTAAAAATAGGTTTATCGTGCTTGTCCCAGCTTACTTCAAGCAGACGATGAATAGTTTTTGCCTCAACTCCCGTTAAAGCACTCATTCGTTGAGCCGCTCTTCCTGTCGGTGCGGCAAGCAAAACTTTTTTGCCGTTGTTTTGCAATATTTTAATAATAGCGTTTAATGTTGTGGTTTTACCTGTGCCCGGACCGCCTGTCAGCACAAGCATACCTTTTGTGAGTGCCTGTGTGATTGCCTCTTTTTGCAGTGCGGCATATTCTATTCCGTCATTTTTTTCGCATTTTTCAATTTCGGTGTCAATATTTTTAATTTGTTCAGCCGCAAACCCAAGCAGCATTTTTACTCTTGACGCTATGTAAAGCTCGCAAAGGTGGGTATTAGGAGAAAAAATAAATTCTTTATCGTTTACATTGTCTTTGATAAGCGAGCGGTCGAAAATCATTTCCTGCATTGTTGAAGCAATAAGTGCTATGTCAACTTTCAGAAAATCTGCGGCTTTTTTGCAGAGAACCTCAAAAGGTAAACAGGTATGACCGTTGCCTTCGTTATGTATTAAAATATAAGCAATTCCGGCACGAAGTCGCTCTGTGCTCTGCTCGTCAAAATCACGTTTTTTTGCAATAAAGTCGGCAGTCTGAAAACTTATGCCGAACTCTCCGTTGCAAAGTATGTACGGGTTTTCTTTAATTTGTTCAATAGCGGAAGTTCCGAGTTCTGTGAAAATTTTGACAGCCGCAGCATTGCCTATTCCGTATTCGCCGAGAAATAATATAAGCGAGCGGATACCCGTGCTTTGCTTTAGCTGCAGAGAAAAATCTTCTGCCTTTGATTTTGAAATTCCCTTGAGCATTGCTACTCTTTCGGGTTCGTTTTCCATAACATCAAGAGTTTTTTCGCCAAATTCAGATACAAGCCTTTGTGCGGTTGTTGCGCCTATTCCACGGATTGCACCGGAAGAAAGGTAACGCAGAATCCCTGCTGTACCGCTCGGGCGGCAAAGCTCACAGACCTGGGCAGAGAATTGCCTGCCGTAATTAGGATGTTCCTTATAATTGCCTGTGAGCTTTAAAAGGTCGCCCTGATGTACCCTTGGCATAATGCCGACAGCTGTTATATAGTCGTCATCGTCTGATATTTCAACAACGGTATAACCGTTTTCTTCATTTCTGTAAACTACGCTTTCAACATAGCCTTCAAGCTGTAAAAGTGTATTGTCATCCATAAAAACATACCTGTTTCCTTAAAAAATACAGCGGTATTTTGCCACAATTATAATTATTATAGCACTGTTTTTTTGCTTTAACAATACACCTTGCGATTATTCGTTTAAAAGATGTATAAGTTCAGTCTTTTTTATCATACGAATAAATCCGTATTCTTTGCACAAGGCTTTACAAATGTTTTCGGTTTCTTCGTCCATATCGCAGTCAAGGCAAAGTATGCAGTCTTTACCGCCACGACAAAACCATCTTAATCTTGATGCCGCACCTCGCAATATAAATTCGGCATTTTGATTTTCTCCTTCAAGCGGAGTAACAATAATGATTGAGCAATTATTTTTGTTTTTATAAAGGAAATATGTAATCTCCCTTACGCAGTATATTATTCCCATAACCGCAAAAATAATCAGTATGGCAGTTGAAATCGCTGTCATAAAATCACCTCAATATATTTTATTATTAAGTGTGAATTTGGTGAGGTATATTTACTGTTGTTTTGCAGACAATAAGAGGGCGAACAGAACTGCAACGGCGCAGTGTTCGCTAATAATGTATGAGGTGATTTATAATGATGAACAACTCCTATGTAAACCGTAGCATTAAATGCACCGTAAATAACTGTTCTCATAACAACGAGACTGAACACTACTGCTCACTTGAAACAATTAAGGTTGGTACACATGAATCAAACCCAACAGTATGTCAGTGCACAGACTGTCAGAGTTTTGAGTTAAAACAGGGTTGCGGTTGTAAGTAATCTTGTGGTAAAGCAAAAAGCTGTATCCCTTTGTGGGGTACAGCTTTTACTTATATACCGAGAATTATTATGCAATACAGCTTTTTAACAATCGGCATTTTACCGATTGTTTTATTCCTGAATGTTAATACATAATTAAGAACAATTTTATATTCTTCATCAGAAATATTGTGCGTGGAAAACTTTGCTTTGGTACAGATATTTTCAATTTTTTTCGGTATTCTGACTTTTGCATGAACGGAAAGTTTATTTAAATATCTGTAAATGCAGATTACTCTTGATTTATAATCTTTGTGAGTAAAACTGTATTTTCTGTAATACCGTATTAAAATAATTCTTAAGATTTCCAAAGCTATAATCAGTAAAATAATTATAACAATTATGGCAGGTGTTGAAATTTTTGCCTTTACTTCTGTTTTTACAGGCTTAGCAGTTTGTGCCTGTGTAGTAGGCTGAACGGTAGGAGAGGTTGTCTGTGCCTGCGTAGTCGGTTGTATTGATTCTGTGGCTTGCGGCACTTCAAAATCAGATGATGTAGCGTCAAGAGGAATCCAGCCGATTCGTTCGTCAAAGTATTCCACCCAAGCATGGGCATTGTCTGAGGTGACTGTCGCCTTGCCGTCAACTACATTTGCGCAGTAGCCTGTTACATATCTTGCAGGAACACCCAGCGCTCTGAGCATTACAGCTGTCGCATTTGCAAAATGCATACAATAACCTGTTTCGGCATCGTTTAAAAACCATTCTGCAACATCTCTGCCATCGGGTACTTTTTGTGTATTGAGAGAATACGATGCGGAATGTGAAACAAAGTCCTTAACCGCCGCAACCGTTTGAGAAATATCACTCTTGGATAAATCTTTAATATTGTTGCGCTCGGCAATTTCAAGCATTGCCTGTTTGGTATCGTTTGGCAGAGATAAATAGCATTGTGCAAAATCATCGTATTTTGAGGTGCCACTTATTTCTATTCGTGAAAAGTCGTTAATATTTTCGTCGGAATACGGTATAACAAACATAGTGTAGTTTGTTGCCTTGTCGGTGTTTGCTATGAACACATCGCATACAGGCGAAAAATTGTTGTTGATATAATTAAGATAATAGGGTGTGTAAATAACATTTTCTTTGTTTACGGTGTCAATGGTTACGGTTTCTGCCTCTTCGAAATACTGCGTCATAATAGTCATAATAAAGGATTGATAATCCTGCGGATAGTTGTCTGCCTGCTCATCAGTAAGTACAGACCATTTGTTGTTTTCGTAATTTGCATATGCCATACTCTTAAGGTAAATTCTGCCGTCTGTACTTGATGTGACAGTCATAACCTTTTTCCCTGTTTGAGTAAGTGCGCCTGCATTTGAAAAATCTACTTCGGAGCTGACATTATTTCCTACTTCGGCAAGAGCGGATGAGATTTTGCCGCTGCCGTTGTAAGTTTTCATTCCCGTGAGAGTTTGTACTGTATTCAGCATATTGTCCTGCCACTTCGGTCTTTCGTAATCGGCAACCGGATTTATTACAGCCAAAACAGTAATGAGTACAGCCAAAATAACGGCACAAACCGCAGTTATTACACCGCTGTGTACATAGTTTAATTGTCTTGTCTGTGATGAAAAGTAAAGCGCAAACAGAACTGTAAATATTATAAGCAGCGGTACAAGGTCGGGCAAAGTGTTTACAAGTACAAAGCAGGGTACAAGTAACGCAATGCTCAAAAGTCCTGCAATTTTGATTGATTTAATTCGTGATATTAAGAAAGAAAACAATCCGTTCAGAATTAATGACAGCAAAACAAAGAATCCTGTAGCGTCGTTCGCTATATAACTTGCAAATTTGATGTTGCTGTAAACAGAAAGATAAACCGAATACAGTTCAAGCAGTTTGTTAATTGCGTAGTTTGCCTGTGCAAAAATACGCTCATTTGCAAAGACAAATACCAAAAATGCCACAAAAGCGATTACTGTCATACATAAAGCGTATTTCAAATTGCTTTTTACAAAGGCTGACAGCAGGCTGAAAACAATTGAAAATAATACAGCCGCCATTATCAGTACCGAAGATTCGAGTTTAACCGAAAATGCGCTTGCATAGCAGAGTATGGGGCAGACCGACAAAAGAACTACGCATATACCGTCTGCCAGAGTGGAAAGCAAATATTTTTTCATTTTGCCACCTCCTCGGAGTCGGCAAAAATACTGTGAATTTCTGCATTTGAAGTATCTGCGTTACCGAGATTTTGCCGTGTGTAAATTGCTTTGTATATGGAATAAATATTTGTTTGAGGGGTAAGGGGATATGCACCTGCATTTTTGGTAGTACACACCGTACACGGAATTTCATTTTTTATTGCGTTCTTGCAAACGCCTGCAAATTTCGCCAAAACTTTATTGTTGCTTTCGGGGTTGTCGCCAAGCATAAGCATAATTTTAAAATTCTTGTAAATCGGCAGGCTCGGTTCTCGAACCATTAAATCATCATTTTTGGCAGATAATTTCCAGTGAACATTACGCAGATTGTCGCCGTCACGGTATTCTCTGATTTCGTAATCATCAGAAAATCCGCCTCCGGCTTTCTTTTTGTATCCTATAATAGCTTGTTTGCCCGTCAGGACTTCTTCGCTGCAATTTGCGGTTTTAGGAATTACAAGTATTTCTGCCGCGGTATTAAACCTTACGGGAATAAAAAAGATTCCGAGCATATCGTAAATCTTAAGCCATCTTGTTTGTATTTCGACTAATCCGCAATCTTTGCCGATTTTTGAAAGCGGAATATTTACGGGCTTATTTATCATTCCGCTGTATTTAAACGCTGTTTTTTTCGATTTGCCGCAAAAACTGTTCTTTGAGTAAACAAGAACTTTAATCAAAGGGCAGAAAAGACCGTTGCGGTTGTTTGCCGCAAGATTAATTACAACATCATCGCCTGCATAAATGACCTTGGAAGCATAAAGAGAAAAACCTTTGACGGCCGAATAAATCATAAAAGGCAGACTGCATAACAATGAAAGAACAGGCAGACAAAGTACAACAATCAGCAGAAAATTGGAAAACCAGGCATAATAAAAAACTGCAAACGAAAATGATATTGCAAGAACCGCAATATATATAAGTATGTTCTTTATCATTTTTCCCTCACTAAATTTTGGGTTGTCTTGTTGTTCTCAAAATCTCATTAAGAGCTTTTGTAACGCTGATTTTTTTAGCGTTTGCCTCTGCGCTCAAAATAACACGATGACTTATGGTAGCAACAAAAATATTTTGAATGTCACGGGGAACAATGTAATCTCTGTCGTCCGCAAATGCCGCCGCCTTTGCCATATCTTTAAGTGAAAGTGCGGCTCTTGGACTTGCACCTCTTTCAAAAAGGCTGTTCTGTCTGGTGGCTGTTACGAGCATTACAATGTATTTTGCCATATCTTCGCTTACAAAAACTTCTTTTACTTTGTTTTGCATATTAATAAGTTCTTCAACAGTAACTGCTTGTTTTACCTTATCAAGAGGGTTTTGACGACTGCGGTTAATAAGCATTTGACATTCAGCCTCAAAATTAGGGTATCCCATTGAAATTCTTACTGTAAAACGGTCGGTTTGAGAGTCAGGCAAAAGTTGTGTACCCGAGGCACCGACAGGGTTTTGGGTTGCAATTACGGAAAAAGGATTTTCAAGCTGATAACTGTGTCCGTCAACGGTAACTTGCCTTTCTTCCATTGCCTCAAGCAAAGCCGCTTGAGTACGGCTTGAAGTACGGTTAAGCTCATCTGCCAAAAACAAATTACAGAAAATAGCTCCTTTGTTAAAATGCATTTTTCCGCTTTCTTTGTTAAAAGAAGAAAATCCCGTTATGTCTGACGGCAGAGTATCGGGAGTAAACTGTATTCTGCCGTACTTCAGTCCGAGAGCCTTTGAAAAAGCAAGAGCCATAGTGGTTTTGCCGACGCCCGGTATATCCTCTATAAGAATATTGCCGTTTGCGAGCAGAGCAAGCATTGTAATAATAATTTCCCTGTCTTTGCCGTTAATAACTTTTCTTACTTCATTTAAAACAGATTTAAATTCATTCATATTTTCACCATAATTTCTACTTTTTTAGATTAATTTATAAATAAAATATGTGTTTTGTGTGAAATGATTTGTATATATTATATATTACCTTATTTTCCAAAAATCTGCAATACAAATACAAAATATTTACAAACAGAATGTAGCATAATAAAAAGGGAACCCGTCAAGGATTCCCTTTGAAAAATATCAGTTGTTAATTTCGTGCTTTTGTTTTGAATATTCATGGTAAAGTGTTTCACTTATTGCCATTTTTTGAATTATATTTTTGACTGTATTGTCAAGTCCGCTGTTTTCGCTGTAGTCGGCAGGGTAAATGTAATCAACTCTGCCACGCTGTAATAAATCTTCTACTTTTGCGTCTTTTTTTTGATATACGGCAATGGAATATCCTCCGTATGCTTTCATCATTTTCATACACGGTACATCGGAAAGACCGTCGCCGATATAAATCATATTGCAAAAAGGAATACGCTTGCTGTCGTCGGGCATTGATTTGTTGAGGTCGTTATCGTTGGCAACATCAAGAACACCTTTGTTTATGCGGTACACAAATTGAGTTTTATTTGTGTAATTAACATCGGTTTTCGGCCATATTCCGTTGCCGTTTTCATCGTAAAGAAATTCACAGGCGAAAATACTTTTAAATTCGTTCGCAATATCCGTACCTTCGATAATCTCTTTAAGACCGGACGAAATAACATAGTGTTCGACACATACGCCGAGCTTTTTACCGAAATTGTTTATTCGTGAAAACCATTTTGAAACTCCGTCAAAAAGTTCGACTTTTTTGCCTGTTTCAACAAGTTTTTCTCTTAATAAAGGAATGTTCTTATCTTTAGATATTTTAACCATTGCATACATATATGCAAGGATTGAATCCATATGTTCCTTGTGCCCGATTTCGTTGGCGTAATTCCAGAACTCTTCCTCGGTTATGCCAAGACTCGGAATAAAGCCGTATCCCTGCATATCTTTTGTACAAAGCGTTTTATCAAAATCATACATTATTGCAATAATAGGCTTTCCGTTCATAATAATCCTCTTAATTGGCAGAATATGTTGTAATTTCTACAGAAGTTACTTTTACATCTTCCGTAGGTTTATTTGTCGATGAGTCAACAGCTACAGATGCGATTGAATCCACTACATCCATTCCCTCAATTACCTGTGCAAATACGGTGTGACCTCTGTCAACTGCGTTGTAAGCGCCGTCAAGGTATGGGTTACCGCCGTTATCGTCATAAAGCTTTTTGATGTCATTACTGATTACATCTGTGTTGTAGCAGTATGTGCCGTACTGCTGAACAAAAGCGGAGAAAAGCTCGGAATCTTTATAATTTTCAAGCTGTGCTTTAATGTTTGCCCACTGATTTTCAAAGGCAGAAAAACCGCCGTTGTTTTTATAAGCTTCGGGTGTGGTCTGATTGATAAAGAACTGACTTCCGTTTGTGTCAGGACCGCTGTTTGCCATTGATACCGCACCTCTTATGTTAAAGAGTTTGTCGCAGAATTCATCTTCAAAACTTTCACCGTATGAGCTTGTGCCGCCTGTGCCGTCGGCATTTTCGTAGTCACCGCCCTGAATCATAAAATCATTGATTACTCGGTGGAAAATGGTGTTGTCATATTTGCCCTCTTTGGCAAGATTAATAAAGTTTGTAACGGTTTTTGGCGCTTGGTCCGCAAAAAGGCGGAGCTTTATGTCACCCTTTGAGGTGTGCATAATCGCAATAGTGTCGCCGTCGTTAGGAACGTCAAGCTGGAAACCTACTTTATTGTTGTCGTAATTTATAGAAGGATTAATACCTACGGTTGACGGAACAATGCCCATATCTTCAAGTGCGGATACGGCAGGCTGTCCGACTTTTGCTTCGTCAATTGTGGCAACGGCAGCGGGAGTTGCTTCTGTTGCTTTTGAATTTTCGGATTCGCTTTTATCGTTTGAGCAACCGACTGCAAATGCAGGAATAAGTGCAAGTGCCGCAATAAGGCACAAAGTTTTTTTAATTCTGTTGTATTTCATAGTGTATTGATTCCTTTCGGTACATATTTATACATTTTTATCATAACATACTTTAAGAAAAAATGCAACTTTTTAAGCAAATGAGCCGCTTTTGCGGCTTCTTTAAGATTGATTTAAAAAATAAATACCCGTATTGTTTTATTATGTTTTGTGTGTTACAATAATAAAGTATAGCTATGCGGTCGGTTTTGAATTTATGATTTAACAGAGAGTTTTTATTAAATGATTTGCAGTATTTAAAAATAAATCCGATTGCATTGAATGTATAGGGGTTATACTATGATAGAATTAGAAAAACTTAACAGAAACGAGGCAGTGCGTTATCTCGGAGGAGCGGGAATCAGGCTTAATTACCGAATGGATGTACTGATGGATGAATGCGAAAAGGCTGTGCTTGAAAAAGCGTCGCCAAAATATCTTTATGTAGAAAAGGATTTGCCGTGCCCGCAGATTATGGGTGGAAAAGATATAGAATCACACTTAAACGGTTGTGAAAAAGCTATTGTTATGTGCGCCACCGTCGGTTCAGAGGTGGACAAACTCATAAGAATTTCGCAGATTTCCGATATGGCCCGTGCTGTGGTAATGGACAGCCTTGCAAGTGTTGCCGTGGAGCAGGTCTGCAATGCTTTTGACAAGATAATTGCGAAAAAATACAGCGATTATAATATGACATTTCGATTCAGCCCGGGCTACGGAGATTATCCTATTGAATTGCAAAAAATAATTTTGCAAATGCTTGATGCGCCAAAGAAAATAGGACTTTGCACAAACGATAACTTTTTGCTTACACCGACAAAGTCTGTTACGGCGGTGCTGGGACTTTCAAAAAATCCTATAGAAAGAAAAAAGCGTGGCTGTGCCATTTGTAATATGAGAGAAACCTGTAAATTCAGGAGAAAGGGACTTCATTGTGGGGTTTAGAGAATTATTAAAGGAAAAAGAATTTATTATACTTGACGGTGCGACAGGCACTATGATTCAAAAAAGCGGTGTACAGTATGACGAAGTGCCCGAAACGCTTAACATTACACATCCCGAACTTATTGCGTCATTTCATAAAGCTTATGTAGATGCGGGCGCAGATGTTGTGTATGCAAACACCTTTGGTGCGAATGCGTACAAACTTGAGGGATGCGGCTACAGTGTTGAAGAAATTGTAGGAGCAGGTATCAGCATTGCTAAAAACGCTGTCGGCGACAGAGCGCTTGTTGCCCTTGACATCGGTTCAATCGGTCAGTTGCTCGAACCTGCGGGTTCGCTTACTTTTGAACAGGCTTATGAATATTACAAACAGCTTATCCTTGCAGGTAAAGACGCTGATGTTATAGTTTTTGAAACTATGACGGATCTTTATGAACTTAAGGCCGCTGTACTTGCCGCAAAGGAGAACAGCGACAAGCCAATATTCACCACTATGACATTTGAGCGTAATATGCGTACTTTTACAGGCACATTGCCGTCTGCTTTTGCCGTAACTATGGAAAATCTCGGCGTTGACGCTCTCGGCGTAAACTGTTCGCTTGGACCTGATGATCTTGAGCCGATTGTAAGTGAGATTTCCAAGTACACAAATCTTCCTATTGTAATTAAGCCGAATGCAGGTTTGCCGGACCCTAACACCAATGAATACGATGTTATGCCCGATGATTTTGCAAAGTCATCTCTGTCACTGTTAAAGTATGGTGTTAAAGTTCTCGGCGGCTGCTGCGGTACAAATCCCGAATATATAAAGGCTCTTAAAGACGCTCTTGCAGATAAAAAATATCAGCCGTCAAAAAGTCAAGTTGATACAATAGTATGCAGTGCAAGTTCTGTTGTTGAAGTTAATCATCCGAGAATTATCGGCGAAAGAATCAACCCTACAGGCAAAAAGCTGTTTAAACAGGCACTTGTTGATAATAATATTGATTACATTCTTACACAGGCACTTAGTCAGACGGGCGCAGGTGCGGAAATTCTTGATGTCAATGTAGGTCATCCCGAAATTGACGAAAAGCAGATGATGGTGCGTGTGCTCAAAGCAATTCAGAGTGTTTGCGATGCACCTCTGCAGATTGACTCTACCAAACCCGATGTACTTGAGGCAGGACTTCGTGCTTATAACGGCAGACCGATTGTAAACTCGGTAAACGGTGAGGAAAAAAGCCTTAGCACGGTTTTACCGCTTGTTAAAAAATACGGTGCTTGCGTTGTCGGTCTTACACTTGACGAAAGCGGTATTCCAAAGACAGCGGAGGGCAGATTTGAAATTGCAAAAAGAATTGTAGAGAGGGCAGAGGCAATCGGCATTGACAGAAGAGATGTGTTTATTGACTGCCTTACGATGACGGTTTCTGCCGAACAGTCTGCCTGCAGACAGACGCTTAATGCTTTGCACAGAGTAAAAACCGAACTTGGCTGTAAAACCTGTCTCGGTGTTTCAAATATTTCATTCGGACTTCCGAATCGTGACCTTGTTACAAGAACTTTCCTTACTATGGCTCTTGAAGAGGGACTTGACTTACCGATTATTAACCCGAATATTGATTCTATTACGGGTGCGGTAAGAGCATACCGTGTGCTTGACGGTATTGATAAAAACTCTATGGATTTTATTGCCGCATATAACGATGCGGCGCAAGCACCTGCCGCAAATAATAATTCTGCCGCATCCGATTTGGATATTATGACCGCTGTTTTCAACGGCTTGAAAAAAGAAGGTGCGTTGCTTACAGAAAAAATGCTTGCCGAAACAGGCGACGCAATGAAAATAGTAAACGAAATGCTTATTCCTGCCCTTGATAAGGTGGGAGAGGGTTTTGAAAAGAACAAAATCTTTTTACCTCAGCTTATTCAGAGTGCAAATGCCGCACAGGCTTGCTTTGATGTAATTAAATCACATATTTCCAAAACAAGCGGAGAAACCGTAAGCAAGGGCAAAATCATTGTTGCAACCGTTAAGGGTGATATTCACGACATAGGAAAGAACATTGTAAAAGTATTGCTTGACAACTACGGTTATACGGTTGTTGACCTCGGTAAAGATGTTGACCCTCAACTTGTTGTCGATACTGCAATTGAGCAGGATATAAAGATGATTGGTTTGTCTGCTCTTATGACAACTACCCTTAAGAGTATGGAAGATACAATCAAACTTGTAAGAGAAACAAAAGAATTACAGAATCCCGACGGAAGCAGTAAATGCGTAATTTTTGTCGGCGGTGCTGTACTTACGGAAGAATATGCTATGAAAATCGGCGCTGACTACTATTGCAGAGATGCTAAGGAAAGCGTAGATACGGCTAAAAAGGTATTAGGTTAATACAAAAGGGCAGTTCCGAATCAGGAATTGCCCTTGGTTATATTTATTATGCAAATTTCAGTTCTCAAATGACGAAATCTATAGCATTTAATAACTGTTATATTTTGTTATGGAAAACTCGTTAATCCATTGAAAATGCTAAACTTTTCATTGGTGTTCTGTCCATCACATCTTGTATCGTGTTATATCATTTTACCCTTGATTACGAACCCTCATAAGGGAAAATACAAGGGAAAGAAAATCTGGTGGCAACTAATAACAAATTATAAAAATGGCAATTGGAACTGGATGAAATGCTTTTAATACATTGTCGGTTATAATGACGATGTTACTGCGTTTTTTGCAAAAGTGCAAAAGATATAAAAGAGGTGGAAAATTATTGAAATATAACGAATTATATCATACAATAGTAGTGTTTTTGTACAAGTCAATTTGATAGAAAAGGGGGAGAGAAGGAACTGTGTATTTCGATTTGTATAACCAAAATATAGGCAAACTTATGGAATATGAATAATGGACTTATAGTATATAGTTTCAAGAAAAAACAACCAGATGAAGTACCAGTACCAGTGCCGGTTCCTGAAGAAGAGAAATATGATAACTATGTATATGTTCCGCAATATCAACCATCACAAGAGATACAATTTTGGGGAACTGTAGCAGCTGTTCTTATAGTTGGAGGAACACTTGCAGAAGATGTGATTACAGGTGGTGGCGGAATTGCAGATGATGCCGCATCATT
>OGZO01001499.1_pt1 | contig 17116 bp, 22 predicted proteins | sample 1576721 | NCBI WGS metagenome assembly OGZO01 (sample SAMEA3541516, study PRJEB24748) | human gut metagenome | biome: human gut; feature: human-associated habitat; material: faeces | place: China | collected 2012 | reverse complement strand
CGTCAGGATCATCTTTTACAACATAATTCTTCCATAAATCCTTTACAATTGCGGCTGTGGCAAGAATCAAAAGCGAATCAGCCGTAGACATTACTGCAGCCATTGGAGCTGCAAGGAAAATTGCCGCAACTCCTGTTGGCATAATTTTTTGAACAATATATGGAATAAAATAATCTGATGTTGGAAGGTTATCCACATCAACGAATGCTCCTGCCCAAGTTCCTGCAAGATGCATGCCAACAATTACAAAGCTACATGTTAATACACCAATCCACATTGCCTGATGCATACTCTTCGTATTCTTAAATCCCATGGCACGAACTGCAGTCTGTGGAAGTCCCAATGTTCCAAAACCTACCAAAATCCAGAAACTAAGCAATCCTCCCGGTGTGTATTTTGAAAAAATATCATTATAAACATTAGGCAAATTATTGGCAAGTCTTGCATCAATTGATGCCAAGCCTCCACCTGCTTTAAGAACAAAAAATATAAATAAAAATGTTCCCACACACATTACAATTCCCTGAATTGTATCTGTAATTACTACAGCACTAAATCCGCCAACAGCTGTGTACAATACAACAACGGTTCCAAAAATCAAAAGCGAAGTTACGTGGTCCAATCCTGTTATTGAAGCAATAAGTGTGGCTCCACCTGTAAACTGGCTTATCATCTGCGCAATAAAGAAAGCAATAAGACCAACACTTGTAATAATTACGAGAGCTGAACTTTTGTATCTTGCCTTAAAATATCCAACTACAGTTACTGCTCCTGTTCTTCTTGAAACCAGCGCCAACTTGTTTCCTAGCACTCCAAGCACTAAAAAAGTAACCGGCACCTGAATTGCTGCAATCCAAGCCTGAGCATAACCATATGTAAGTCCTGCTGCGCCCGGTCCTGAAATAAAAGAACTTGCTGAAGTATAAGTTGCCATAATAGTCATGGCAAGAACTATACCATTCATATTTCTTCCACCAATAAAATACTTCTTCTCCTCAGAAGTATTCAAACTCTTTTCTGCCTTTCTGCTATAAACAAAACTTACTACCACATTAAATAATAAATATACTAGAAAAACTGATAAAATTATAATCTGATTACTGTTCATCTTCACATTCCTCCTCATCATAAGAGAAATCTACAAACACAAATTTTAACAACCAGAACACCCCAATAATTGCCAAAATTATTGTGCCAAACACAGAAACCACGAACCATAAAGGCATATGGAATAAAGTGCCTCCTTTAGAATTCAGTAAAAATGCTGTAAGCACGTGCCACAAAAAGCATACGACCACAACTAACATTGTAGCTTTAATCTCTTTAAGACACTGCTTATGCTTCTCTTCCTTTGTTAATTTTTTCATTATAAACTCCCTTTTAATACTTTTTATAATATTATTTTGCAATTCATCTACTTGAATCTTGCAATCCATAATAAAAAAAATCATTATGTTTTCTAACATACATTCTCAAATTATACCATTTATACGTTTTAAATGCTATTATTTGAATTATTATTACTACTGTAAGCCTTTTTGTAAAGGAATTTCTGTAACAATCCACTTTTTCTTAAGAAAAATGTATTATCTTTCATTTTCTTTACTTAGAAGATTTTTATTTTCGAAATAATCAATTTTCATAGAATGTTTTACTTCTTCAAGTGTATTTGCTGCTACTGTTTTAGCTTTCATACTTCCTTGATACAATATATCATAAACATCCGGAAGACGTTGTTCCCACATTTTACGACGCTCTCTTATTATTTCTAATTCTTTCTGCATTACATTATTTAGGAATTTTTTTACTGTTACATCTCCTAATCCACCTCACTCATAATGAGTTTTTAATTCATCTAAATTCTTATAATCTGGCATAAACTCTTTAAAATGTTCCGGATTACAAAACGCCTCCAGATACGTAAATACCGGATTGCCTTTTGTGTGTCCCGGATCTTCTTTTCGAATATGTGTAGGATCTGTATACATAGACATAATTTTAGATTTTATAACATCCGGTTCATCAGAAAGATAAATACAGTTTCCCAATGATTTACTCATTTTTGCTTTTCCATCTGTTCCTGGTAAACGAAAACACGCCTGATTCTCCGGAAGAATGATATCAGGTTCTGTCAATGTTTCACCATATGTATCATTAAATTTACGTACAATCTCTCTCGCCTGTTCTAACATTGGCATCTGATCTTCACCTGCTGGGACTACTGTTGCATGAAATGCTGTAATATCTGCAGCCTGACTAATTGGATAGCAAAAAAAGCCCACTGGTATACTTGCTTCAAAATTTCTCTGTTTTATCTCACTCTCTCTTTTAATGAGCCTACATAATGTCCCACATGAAGTCGTCCAGTAGGACGATCTCCTGTTAAAATAATCTGTTTCATTTCAAAATCTCCTTTAGTTAAATTCTTTTTCCAGGCATGATTGCCACTCATTGTTCCATTGTACGTTATCAGAAATAAGAAAAGCTGTCAGTCCATGCAATAAAGCCCATAACCTTGTTAACCTAGTAAGTGACTCCTCAAACGATATTCCAATTTCTTCTGCCAATCGCCCATACTGCTCACGAAAAACATTATATGGAGGATAATTTTCCTCCTTTTTTTCCATTGTAAATTCTATTTTTATATATGTATTGCGATACATAAAACTATAATATGTCGGGTGTTCAATATAAAAATTAATATAAGCGTATGAAAGTGTCCTAATATTCTCCAATGCATTCCTCTTTTTCTCAGCTTCTTTTGACTTTAAATATAAGGTAAATTCTTCAGTAACATATTTCTGACATTCATAAATATATAAGTGAATGTTACCATTGTCAACATTTGTCTATCTCAATTTATAAACTTGCGTCATCCCATTCTTGACATAGAGCCTTATATAAGTCCTCTTTCTTACTTTTAGATGAATTTTGACGACACTTATACAAAAAATCATTGTGATTTCTGAAAAGTTGTTGCAATAACTTTTGCAGAAGGGAGGTATTTTATGTGATATGATTCGAGGTGATTACTATCTGCGGTTAGGAGTTAAATGAGTAATTACAATCGAATAACATTTAAGTAAAGAGTAAGAATTGAAGCTGGTATTTATGCCAAGGAATCTTTTAGTAAAATAGCAAAAGAACTAGGCAGAAGCACATCAAGTATAACCAGAGAAGTAAAACAAAATAGAACAAAGGTTAAAATGCCCTATCTGTGTGGTAAGGATTGTATATATGCTACCTCCTGTGCAAAACAGCATGTGTGTGTTAATAAGTATTGCAGTCGAAAATGTAGACTGTGCATTGATTTTGATTGTACCAAGGTTTGTGATAGAGTAAGAGATCTCGAATGTACAAAGTATCAAAAACCCCCATTTGTGTGTAGCACATGTAGCGAAAAGGACGAAAGAGCAGGTTCTATTAACAATAATGTTTAATAAGAATTCGGTAATACTGATGATTCTTATTGAGGATGAAACAATGGATGCAGTAATTGAGGTGTTTGATAAGCTTAAAAAGGCGTTGGGGATTAGACGGTTTAGGAAGTTGTTCCCAGTGATACTTACAGATAATGGTCGATGCTTTAAGAATGCCATGGCACTTGAGTATACCAAGAGTGGTTCGCCAAGAACAAAAGTATTCTACTGTGATCCACAGGCATCCTGGCAGAAGCCTCACATAGAAAAGAATCATGAATATATAAGATAACAAGTTAATATCGTACCGGTATATCTGACGTAGTAATACAATTAGTTATAGAGTATTTTTTTAATGCACTTTCAAGTTTTTTCTTGGCCTTTTCCTGTCCTAAAGTTGGAGATAAACATATTCCACCAAAAGCAGCTTGATTAAATTCTAAATCGACATACGGAATCTGATAATCATAACGCTTATATTTTCCTCTTACATTGTTAATTGCAACAAAATGGGCATCTTCTATATCTTCTCCAAATTCAATATATAAATCAGTAGCAATTCTGAATTCGTTCTCTATATCAAAACATGGTTTCTTAAAAAAAATACCTTGCATAATAAGTTTATCAACACAATATGCAGTAATAAAATCTGTATATTTTTCGTCATACAAAGAACTATCTTTAAAATCTGACACTATTTTTTTAATTATGTTTATTTGAGTTTCTTCATCATAGCATACTTTTCCATAATAGAATTTTATATTATTTTTCGTATCAGGATGAATAAAGTCATCTATGTATTTAATATCAAACTTCAAATTTGCCCCCTCAATTGGACTTTCAGCATTTTCCCTATTACTCGCTGTATAGTAATTCCATAAACAAAGCGAATCTGGATTGGTAGAAAATGAACACTGATATATATAGAAATTATTTCTAACAATATTGTTTTTTCTATTGTTTAGGTTTTTTAATAAACTATTTTTAAATTTACTATTTTCCGGTAATATTGTATCTATGCTGTGTATAGCTAAATCAACTATATAATATCCCTCGCTCATGTCATTGAGGCATAATCGATCTGTGAAGCGCAACTTACCACCTGAAAGAATAATCTCAGCAGTATCTAAACCTGTGTAATGATAAAAATAATCATCTATCTTTTTATCAACCACTAAATCATAATTATTTAAAAAATGAGCAAATTTTACTAACCAATCACTCATATCTACACCCCATTTCTTACTACAAACATATAACTTTATTTATCACTTATACAACTTACCAACCTCAGCTTCATATACCGCCTCAGTATGTACATCAAACAGCACCCATTCCACCACATCAAAGCTGTCTGGATTATCCTGCAGAAATCTATTAACTGTATGAACTGCAACTTTCACTGCCAGCTCTACCTGAAAACTATACACACCTGTCGATATAGATAGAAATGCGATTGTTCTGATTCCATTCTCCATTGCCAGCTTCATAGAATTAAAATAGCAGTTTACAAGAAGTTCTTCCTCTTTGTTCCTTCCGCAATTCCATACCGGTCCAACAGTATGAATTACATAATCACATGGCAGATTATATGCCTTTGTAATCTTTGCCTCCCCTGTCTCACAGCCATGAAGTGTTCTGCACTCGGCTAAAAGCTCCGGTCCTGCTGCACGATGAATGACATCATCAACTCCGCCACCTCCCAATAGAGAATTATTGGCTGCATTAACGATTGCCTGCACATCTGTAATTTTTGTTATATAAACTTTTACTGTCTTTATTATATACATCAGCTCCATCCTTTCCAGATATCCGGTTGATAACCTAGTGTTGACTGCTTTCCATTCCTTACTACCTGAGTTTTGATTACCTGTGGATTCTCAAGCACTTTTTCCAGCTTGTCCTCATCCGCAGTATATTTAATACGTGCGAGCAAATCCTTGTCTTTGCCATCCCAGTTGATCATATTCTCCAGACCACCATTGACCTGAGTCACAGAGTTAAATTCGCCCTTACTCATACCTTTCTCTTTCATATCAATGAACTGATATTTGATGCCACGTTCCTTAAAGAAACGCTCTGCCTTCTTAGTATCATTACATTTCTTGGTCCCAAATATCTGTATATTCATAATCAGTATTCCTTTGCTATCTCTTCATCTATTCCATACATAGCCTTAAAATGTTCGAGATCTGCCGGACTTTTTATCAGCATTACCTCTTCTATCTTACCTGTATGTATATCCTTAAAGCCTGCTACCTGCTCACCATTACAAATGCTTGCTTTGATTACCAGCTTCTTGTTTTCCTTATCATAAGACTGTACTACACCTTTCTTCTTAAACAGCCCCATTTTGCTCACCTTCCTTCGCCTGTGCCATCAGCACAAGCTTCTCAAATGACTTAGCAAAATGCTCATCATCTTCATTTGTCCGCTTCCTTGGTCCCTTAATATGATTCTTAGCCGAACCTCGTCTTGCTTTCTTATTAAGGTGTCTCTCCATAAGTATCCGGTCAATATTCTCATCTGTGTACCATTTGCCGGACTGGTGAATTGCATAGACTCCCTTACCAAGAGCCATAGCTGCAACACCATAATCCTGAGATACAACAATATCTCCCTTATGGCAAATACTGATCAGCTTATAATCAACCGCATCTGCTCCGGCTCCAACCACAATTACTTCACTATAATCTGAATATAATACATGGTTCGTGTCACACAGCAATGTGACTGGAGTATTATATTTTTCCGCAATCGCTTCTACAATGCCCACTACCAGACATGCATCTGCATCTACAAATATCTGCATTTTCCATAAAATCCGCTTTATTCAAATATAATTTATGTTCGCATTTCAACTTCTTTTAGCCCGCTCATTTTGGCGTATTTCCACATTCTGTTTAAGAGATCCTGAGAATACCTCTCAAAGTCCTTTTGAACAATGATATTATCTACTACTTGTATCCCCTTATTTCTCTGTTCTATTTTTATAAGAAAATCCTGCTTAGGCAACTTGTTACTCTTTCTCTCATTGCATCTTGCACATGACAATACAAAATTCCATAACTTATCATCTTTCAAAAATGACCACGGAATAAAATGATCCACATGTATATTCTTTCTAAGCTTTTTCCCGCAATAAAAACAAGTATCTTCTTCAAATTCTTTTCTTAATATTTCTCTGTAAACTGACAAATCTTCTCTCTTAGGCGTTGCCAATTCTAATTTATCTATTACACGCACCAACACATTATCATCATTTATTTGTTCTAAAAATCGTGCCCATGCATAATAATTTAACTTTTCTAATTCCGCTTTGTACTTCAACATGAAATCATACACTCTGGGATTAAGAACAATTCCATCTTCTTTTAGATTGAAACTGTAAATTATTCCATCAAAGTCATCATACAAAGCACCAATAACAAATCTTTTACACTCTACTGTTACCTGCTTAATAATTTTATTTTTAATATCCGCACCAAGTGATTCAAATTCCAAATTAATAAATATATTATTTTCTTTAATAACATCTTTAAATATCAACTCGATCTTTGAAAACTCTGATTTCCCATCTTTTCTCATCTGACGCAAATCATATTTCACTACTAAATTCCAATAATTATATGCAAATCGACCAAACAACTCTTCGTAACTATATCTTACACCTTGTTCCGTCATCTCTCCCGAAAAAGCGCTATCTAACAAAGACTTTATCAATCCAAATTTATATGTGTTTCTCTTCTTGCAAGCATCTGAGAATACAAAATTAAACAACGACCAAATTCTGTCTTCGCTTACAACATATTCAGTTATAGCTCCAGCTTTTAGATTCCATCCTGCCATAAGCGGATCTCCCTTCATCTAGTCTTTTATCTTACTATCTCCTGTTACATAATTAATCTCAATACCTGGCTACACATTATAAGCACATACACAAAAACAGCCCATACCCGAAGTCTCTACTATAAGTCTAGTTCAAAATTGTCATCATCTATATCAATAATCTTTTTCGATACCTTTTGAGATTTCTTAACCGCCTGTGCTGTAACTTTCAATGTTTTTTTTTCTTCTTCATCACTTGCTTTAAATAAACTATCAACGAATGACTTGATATCAATTGATAATTCAGTTTCTTTCTTCTCATATTTTTCTGAATATGATTCTGGAATCTTCTTATCCTTCATTTCATCGGTGCTTTTATTCAATGATTCAGCCAAAGCCTTATTCTCTGCGGTATTTTTGTTATACCGATAAAATTTCTTAGGATTCCATCTCCATTTAAACATTTTAAGTGTCTCTCTTGTCATTTCATCTGGTTTTCCATCAAAGTATAATTCAATAGAATTATATTCATAATTGTTTACTATTCTCATATCTCACACCTTCTTTTCAAATTCCATACTTTGATCTCTTATTAAGTGAAAATCCTAAAATTTCTCCTACGATACCGCCCAATACATGTGCCATGTTAGAAATGTTATCATCCAGAACAACTCCATCATATACCTGCTGTCCCAAATAAATGGCAGCTACAAGTATGAAAGTAATTGGTATCTCTCCTTCTCGAAAGCTAGTAAATGAAGCCATTAAAATAAATGCAAATAGAACACCGCTAGCACCACATAATGCCGCATTCCAAAAGAAAACATAATTAATAACGCCCGTCACCAGTGCAGTAACTGCTATTACCTCTATAATTTTCATTGGTCCATATTTTTCCTCAAGCATAGGACCTAGCAATAAGATATATGCCATATTTCCTATAAAGTGTTGCCACCCATCATGTCCAAATACATGTGTAAATAAACGTAAATATGTAAGTGGTGACATTAACAACGAATGATATGTCATAAATATCATCTGATTACTCTTGCCATTGGTAAGATAATTCAATAATTGTAGCAACCTTACCTGAACCTACTGTTCTACCACCTTCACGGCTCCGTGGTGCAATTAATTTTATTGTTTTTCGTTATAAATACTAGTAATTTTTCGCTCATGATAATCATATTTTCTCAAGTATTTATATTTCCAGAAATTTTTGTAGCCAATTTTATAGCCATCTCTTAATCGACAATATTAACCTCTTCGAACTTTATGTAATTGACTCGCTTTCCCTTCATATCTATTAGTTCATATCCCTCATTTTTCTTAATAAATAACTCTTTATCTTTAATTTTACAATTCATTACTACAAACTGGTTATTATACACAGCAATAATTACACGTTGATTATTTAATACCTCATATTTTCGTTTATTGCTTATATCTCTACTTGCAATAGATCCTAAACCAATTGATATATTAATTGCAAATATGATTGTTGCTATCGTCAATATTATTATTTCAAAGTTTTTTACTTTTATTCTTTTCATTTTCTGAAAACTTTTCCTAATAAACAAATAGAACGAAATAATCAAATCTGATATTGCAAAAATAATCATAACATATATGTTATCAATAACTTTATTAACAAAATCACTATTTATGTCCTTTAACATATTACTTGTATAAACTATATTCTGATAAAACATCAAAAAAGCGGTTATTAAAAATGAAACAATATAATATATTTTACTTTTCATTTTTTTATTACATATTATAAAAAATATTGGGTATATTAAAGTTAAGATTAATACACCTAAATTAATTAAGCTTATTTTAAATATATCAGAATCTAGGAAATATTTCCAATACACCCCATAATATTCTTCACACAATTCCGAATAATAAACCGTTGCAATAAATTCAATGATATTAAAAATCAAAACACTTGCTGCAATTCCGCTACCCAATATTTTCCATATATTTTCTTTAATAAAATTTACAAATTTCTTTTTGCTTGAAATTAATATTTTATTATTTGAATCAACTATTATTTTTTTATTTTCACTTTCCATCCAATATTGCTCCTCATTTGTTAGTACTGTCTATATCATGGAGACAGCATAACGCTGTCCCCAGGTATTTTATGCCGACTTCAAGGCATCTATGCTATAAATTACTCTATCCAAATCATCATCGCCCATAGGTTGTCCATACTCACTGTAGAAACCAGACAGTCTATGATGATATTCGTCTAAAGCATCATTATGCTTTTTTGAATACTCAATAACTTGGTCATACACCCAATGTTCACTTGAATATTGTAACCTTTTAATAATTTCTTTCTTTGGTATATCCTTTCCATCAGTATTTTTCCAATCACCGTCTTCTCTCATTCTATCTACAATTATTCTTGTGAAATACTGTCCTGTACCAAAAAGATAATTTTTTCGAACTATATTCTTAGGAACTAATAACAATTCCTTTCCGTTTACAAGATAACTTGGTTTCTTAACTAATTGCCATCTCTGAGTCTTTTCATTCCATGAATAAAATGTCACTGTACCATTGCTCTTTATTCCCCACTTTTTCATCTGCATCAATGTAAAATCGTTTAATTGTTCATGTAAAATATTTGTCAACAAATCTGACATTCCATCTTCTGCAAATCCCGGAATAAATACTGGTAAATCCTGTGCTTTTCCAATTGTTTTAATTTCATGAATTAACCCTTCTAATGGCTTAAAATCCTCAATTAAACCATTTGCCGTATTTCCCTTTCCGTTGTATCCGTTTCCATATCCTAGTCTAATTCCATTTTGCTCTCCAGCATAGGATAAGAGATATTTTTTCTGTTGCATATCATTATTTATGTATGCACTATACAATTTATCAAAATAAGATGTCATAATCCTAGTCGATTTTTGCCCCCAGCTATTATTAGCCCTTTCAATCAAGCAGGGATCTATAAACAATAAATTATCATCATTAACTCTTACGTCAACAAAATCAAATTTATCATGTCCCTTAATTCCTAAATCCCATTCATCTGATATATATCTGTCATTTCTCATCTATTCACTACCTCTCAATATTATTTTTCTTAATTCCATCAGCTTTAGAACGAATGTATTTTGTTCCATTTGACATTTTCACTGTTTGATAATTTTCATAATTCTTATTACCTTTTTCAATCTGTGTCACTGCTTGTCCTAATGAAATATGCCTTCCAGTTTCAGTATTAATAAATTCTGTATTCAATCCAGTCTTTGACTCTTTTACTACTTTTAAATCCATACTAATCCTCCTTTTGGATAACATTAATAAAACAGTATTGTTATTTACTGCTATAATAATCTATATGAACAAATAATGACCTGATTTGGAATTTCTTTGAAATGATTTGATAGTCCGAACATCAGTTTAGGGATTGATTTATAGAATGATAAATGATAAATTTAACCTGTATAGAGTTATTTGATCATTTATGGTCATTAACAATTTGCTGGAGTTGGCGCTTCAGCTTTTTTTATTGTCACATTCATATATACACCCTATTTTATCACCTTCTTTCTAATATTAATTAGTATTTAAACATCCAACAGTGTGTTGATTTTCTCAATCCAACCATCGTCTTCATTTGTTAGAAATTCAATAAATCTTGCAAAATTGCTACTACCAATTATCCTATCATCATTTTCCATTTGCTTTATTCGTTCTTTCATTTCCCCAAAATTTTCTAACGTTATTTGTTCCATTATTTGTTTACGTTGATCAGCTCTTCCCTTATAATTTTCAACCCCAGTACACTGTTGTATTAAAGATGAATTTACTTTTTTTGATGGTGTTTTTAACTTTTCTTCGCACCAATGCTGTAAAATTATTTGCATAGTACAAGGGTTTCCATAAATAATCACACTATCAGCAACATTATCTACACCATGAAATTCATTAATCTTCCTCTTAATATCTACATATTGTTCGTATGGTTTCTTTTCAGTATCACAGAATACCAATACCAAATCATAGGAACTATTTTGATATCTATCTTGATATCGCGCTGGAATATTTCCGTTTCCATCAGCATTGTCAAGAATGACCTTGTATTGTTCGTTCCAAACATTAAGAGTATTAAGCCTTTCTAAATACTCGTATTCCTCCGCGCCTTCACAAATAATACAAATTTTTCTTCTATCAAGAAATTTTGGCATTCTACTCGTCATATGTGTCCTCCCCCTTTTTATTTCCTTTAAGAGACAACAATGACCTAATCAAATCTGGTTCTGGTAATGCCCCCAATGCTCCTTTTCTGTATTTTTCAATAATGTCCGAAGTATCTCTTACCCCTTGCTGTGCAGTAAAATCTGCCAAAGAATATACATATACTCCGTCATCTTCTTTATCAACAAACCATATTTGTTCTTTTCTAAACATTCTTTTACAATCCATAAGATTAATGTCATGAACTGTAAAAATCATTTGAGCTGTTGAATTTAATTCATTATTAAACATAGCTACAATAGCCCTCGTCAGTTTAAAATGAATGCTGCTATCAAGTTCATCAACTACAAGTATTCTCCCTTGTTCTAGTCCTTCGATAACATAACTTGCCAAAGCCGCTATTTTCTTTGTTCCTGTAGAATCAAACAGTACACTTGGTACTGGTACACCTTTATAAGTTGACACTAATCTCATTTGATCCATAACTTGTTCTGGTATATCGAGTGCTTTTTCATCTGGCTTATCACCCGCGTTCTCAACATTTACTTTAATTTTATCCATGTCAACATATTCAAAATTGTCCATGTATAAGTCCGCACTCTTCACAAACTCGGCAACTTTCGCTTGTAAATTATTGTTATTTTTCATCAAGTCAATTGTCTTCTTTAATGGGATATTATTCATATTAATGATATCAATTTTTTTTGCAAATCCAGTTATAATATTTTTCATTTGCTCTAAATGCTCAAATTTACTAGTATCAAGCATATGACAAATCACACTATTTTTTGCCATAAATTGAATCATTTGTGTCATATCCTCATCAATACAAAAATATTCTTTATTCGTTCCATCTTTTAATAGCCAAATAACTTCTTTCTCATTATTGTATTTGTCTTTCAAAATCTCAACAAATTTTTCATACAAAAAGTCTTTGTTTGAAACATTATAATGAATATCATAGGAAAACTTTCTACTATTATATAAAAATGTAATCCCCAATTCACATATAGGACTGTTTGAAAAAATATTTGGATTAAGACTAATTCTTTTATTTAACATAATTTGTCTCATTGCATTAATGCATTTAACCAAGCACGTTTTTCCAACATTGTTAGGACCATATATCCCTGCAACTTTTAATATATTAAAGTTATTTTCTTTATGAACATTCGATGAAAACTTCTTATTTCTCATATCAGCCTCCATTGAAAAAACGACTTGTTCTTCAAATGCAAAACAATTTTTTGCTCTTATCTCTATAATCATATCTATTCCTCCACATAAATAATGGTATATGTTATATTATATCATTTTTTATTTTTTATGCAACTATTTTTCACAAAAAATATTTTATTCTAAAATTAACATTTTATTCCATTCATCTCCCCCTCTCTCGCTCCCATTCTTCCTCTTCCATCATCCCCCTCACCTGCACTTCCACAGCCTCAATATTCTGCTCTATCTGCTCCAGCGTTCCAACTCGATTCTCTGCCTTTATCTCATCCTGCAACTCCTCCACTCGATAAGCCGCCCGACTTTCCACATTCGCATATCCCTTTATCTCGTAGTAATCCCCATTATTTAACACATCCCGATACACTGGAGCAACATCTCCTTTGCTTGTTTTCCATCTCATCAATCTCGGAAACCAATAGAAGTGTTCCTGAAACTTCTCCTTAAATGACTCCATCAGCTCTCCAAGTGGAGACTTATATCCCGTAATAGTGCAACCTTCCTGCAATTCTTTCTCTCCACTCTCAACTTTATTTGCAAATTCCTCCAACAATGGTGCAAACGGTAAATATGACTTAATGAAACTTTTTACCTTTTCCAATCCTTCCAACACCTTATCTAATTTACCTAATTTTTCTTTCGATTCTTCACACTTTCCTTCCAAATATTTTTGCTCCAACCGATTGCGAAAAATGTCTGTTTCCAAATCTGCTTTTTTCTCTTTTAATCGTTCCTGCTCCTGGTACAAATCTTCATTCTGTTGCTCAATTTCAATCTGCTTTTCGCATAACTTTTCATTTTGTTTGCGCTGTACTTTCAGAACTTCATCCAGTTCCTCTACCTTTTCTGTTTCCTTCTTTACTTTGTACTCCATCACAGATAGATCATGATTTCTTCCCTTTTGCTTTTCCTTAAATTCCATATTTAGATACTTCATTACACATATCTCTGCAATTTCTCTTAATTCACCCTGCAATATTTTTGATAATGTCTCTTGTGTAAACACTGACCTCTTTGATACTTTTGTAGATAATCCACGTTTAAATCCCCTGCCTACTGGAACACCGACCACATGCATATGCGGACTTGCTTCATCATAATGTACTACTGCATTTGCCACCACAAAATTCGGCAGATATTGTTGCAAGTAATCTAGAATATTCTCATAGACATATTCAACATTTTTTCTTTGAATCTTTTGTTTCTCCCAAAACTCTTTATCCGCCACTTGAAAAATAATTTCCACTGCCATGTGCTGCTGTTTCTCTGCCACATGGCTGAAATAATTCTCAATCTTTCTGTCCTCTCTCGTCTTCTTTGCATTGTATTCTTTCAATGCTTCCTCAAACTCTTCCTGGTAAACTCTTTTTACATCTTTCATCAGATTCTCCGTCCCATATAGTAAAACAACTTCTTCCTGACTGTAATCCGGCGAACGATATTTTCTTAAATTATGCTTTGCCACACCAGCCAGTTTTGCTTTACTTGTAATGGCACTTTTCTTGTTACTGATATGAGCACTGTATGAACTCTGCTCCATAAATCTTCCTCCTTTATCTGTTTTCTGTATAATCTCTTTCTTAACAACTTCATTTTCAGAAATCTCCTTTCGCAATTTTCTTCTATTTTTCACACTCAAGAAAAACCTCTCCCCTTAATAATTCTTCTTTATCCACATCTCCAATGTTTACCTTTTTCATTCCACGGTTGCGAAGACTCTCACCGATTCCGTCACCCAGTGTCCTTCTGGGATCAAAAGAACCCACCGGATTCTGAAAAACCATCTGTATATCTCCATATATCTCTTTCAGCTGACTTTGTTTCAGTCTTGTAATATCTTTTCCTTCAAATTTCAGCGTACCCTCTGTGATGTCAGTCAGCCGGGTGATCAGCTTTGCTATGGTACTTTTCCCACTGCCGGATTCTCCTACGATTCCCAGCGTTTCTCCTTTTTTTAGTGTAAAGCTTACATCATTTACTGCTTTAAAAGGATTTTTTCCTCTCTGGGTAAATATTTTTGTTAAATGTTCTGCCTCTAAAAGTATGCTCATACTCTGACCTTCCTTTGCAGCTTTGGTACAGCCTCCAGCAATTTCCTGGTATACGGATCCCGGGGATGATCCAGTACACGGTCTGCTGTGCCATATTCTACTGTTTTTCCATTTTTCAAAACCAACACAGTATCTGCCATTGCCCGGACTACCCCGATATCATGTGTCACGATCACAATTGCAGTTCCAAACAACTCTCTTAACTTAAGCATTTCCCTTACAACCTGACGCTGTACAGACACATCCAGAGCACTGGTCGGCTCATCTGCAAATAAGATAGGCGGATTCATAAGCATGGCGATTGCTATACCTGCCCTCTGATTCATTCCGCCAGACAGTTCAAATGGATAACTGTCCCACACGCGCTGGCTATCCTTAAAATTCAGTTTGTCAAACAGATCCATTGCCCTGCTTTTGGCCTCACTTCTTGTTATCTTCGTATGTACACGCATACTTTCATAAATCTGTTCTCCAATGGTGCGGATCGGGCACAGGGAAGCACCTGCATCCTGAAAGATCATGCCAATTCCTGCACCTCTGATCTTTCTTTTTTCTTTCTCCGGTATATCCAGGATATTCTGATCCATATATCGGATATCTCCTCTTGTCACAAGACCATCCGGTCCCAGAAGTCCCATTGCGGCTTTGATCAGAGTGCTTTTCCCACTGCCGGATTCTCCCACAAGGCCAAGTATCTCTCCATGTTCAAGGGAGAAGCTCACATCATGAACCACCGCTTTCCCGCCAAATGATATCTCTACGGAATCGTAGGTCAGTATTTTTCTATCCATTTCTGTAAACCATCCTTGCTAATCCTTACCAAATCAGGGGCAAAATACCTTTTGCCCCTGAAATATCATCGTTCAAGTTTAGTTAATATCCAGATCTGCTGTCAGTTCATAATAATCACATGGATGTGCAGTCAGTCCTGTTACATTAGACTGCATGATCATACTCATTCTCAGGTGAGAGCAGAATACATAGGCATTATCATCCAGGATTGTCTGCTGCATCTGAATCGCCAGATCTGAACGCTTATCTGCATCGAATTCTTGCTTCATCTGTTTTTCCAGATCTTCCAGTTTATCACTGTGATAATGTCCGTTATTGCTTGCAGATTCATCCAGTGTACAGGAAGTGAAGAAATACTCCGGATCTCCTGTAGGTGCAGTTACCATGGCACTTGCATATACATCCCATAATGTAGGGTCTTTACGGATAGTATTATTATCAGAGGTACAATTTATCTGAACATCCATACCGATTTCTTTTAAGGTTGCCTGTGCAGACTCTGCAAGAAGCGGAAGCTCCTGACGGCTGGGATAAGTAAGCCAGCGGATCTCCAGTTTCTGTCCGTCTTTTTCACGGATACCGTCACCATCGGAATCCACCCATCCTGCTTCTTCCAGAACCTTCTTTGCCCCATCAGGATCATAGCTCTCTGTTGTCAGATTCTGTCCGCCAAAAGAGAAAGTATCCGGGAAAGCACCGACTGCAGGATATCCATATCCATTCAGAAGCACAGACACAAAGCTGTCCTTATCAATACCCATGGCAATTGCTTTACGCACTGCCGGGTCAGATGTTACAGGACTTTCAAAGTTCATCCACGCATAGAATGCACGGCTTGTAGCTGTGCTGGTAAATGTAAAATCATCATTTTCAAATAAGGGATAGCTTGCATATGCCATGCCATAGGCAGCATTGATCTCCCCTGCCTGAAGAGCCATTGCCAGTGTATCACCGTCAGAGATTGTGCGGACAGTGATCTCATCCACATTTACATCTCCGTTCCAGTAGTTTTCATTCTTTACAAGATTAACATGATCATCTGTCACCAGTTCAGTTGCCACATAAGGACCTGTACCGATCACAATCCCATCATTACTGATACCTGCCTGCATATCAATAATGCATCCATAAGGATCACTGAGATAATTGATCAGTGCAGGCTTCGGTTCTGTAGTCTTTATGGTAACAGTATTTCCGTCAGCCTCGATAGTATCAATGCAGAGATCTCCTGCTGCACGCTCATGATTGGCAACCAGAGCCTCCAGGCTTTCCTTTACTGCCTCTCCGTCACAGGCACGTCCATTGGAGAACACAACTCCGTCATTCAGTGTGATCTTCCAGGTCAGCTCGTCAATATTTTCATACTCTTTTGCGATCCATGGCTCTATTTCCATTGTATCAGAATAACGGAAAAGAGTTTCCCCTACTCCATAACGGATGCAAGCCCATCCTGCATAGGTATTCTGAGGATTAATATCTGCCTCCTCATTTTCCGCATTAAAGGTGGTATCGCCAAATACCAATGTCTTTTTTTCTGCTGCCAGTGTTGGCATAGCTGTCATTCCT
>OGZO01001473.1_pt1 | contig 17254 bp, 20 predicted proteins | sample 1576721 | NCBI WGS metagenome assembly OGZO01 (sample SAMEA3541516, study PRJEB24748) | human gut metagenome | biome: human gut; feature: human-associated habitat; material: faeces | place: China | collected 2012 | reverse complement strand
CGTTTATGTAATTGCCCTTGCAAAATTATTTAAAAAGGCTGGCGAAGATGGTTGGAAAGCAATAATACCATTTTATAATGTATTTGTATTAATTCAAATAGCAGGTTTAAATTGGTGGTATTTCTTAATTGCAATATCAGGAACAATATGCACTATAGCTAAAATTGATGGTTTGAACTACATCTGTAATTTAGCAGGTATGGCTGTTAACTTCTTTGTTTTCTACAATATAGCAAAAAAAATGAAACAGCAACCAGTAGGATATGGTGTAGCTGGTGCACTAGTTGCCCCAATAATAACAATGATATTAGGATTTTCAGACAAATATACTTTTGATCCATCAGTACAAGTTAGTCCTAATGGTCCAATTGGTGATACTAAAGAATCTACTAGTAATGAACCAGAAAAATATTGTCTAGGTTGTGGTTGTAAACTTAAAGCAGGAACAAAATTCTGTGAAAAGTGTGGAAAAGAAGTACAATAAAAGATATCTCACAAAGAGATATTTTTTTTATACAAAAAAGAACTCTATTTCTAGAATTCTTAACCATTAATTTGTTTAGCTACTTCATCAGCAAAGTTTTCCTCTCTTTTTTCCATACCTTCGCCAACTTCATATCTTACGAAAGATAATACTTTCATACCTTTACTTTCAACATATTTAGATACTTTCATCTTATTTTCTTTAACAAAACCTTGATCTAATAAACAAACTTCTTCATAGAATTTATTAAGTCTACCATTAACAATCATAGGAAGTTTATTAGCATCTAATCCTTCGTTTTCAGCTTGTTCTGTAAGAATAGCTCTTTCTTTCTCTACTCTTTCACTAGGAACAGAATCTTTATCTAAATATAGTGGTCTCATAGCGGCAATTTGCATAGCTACATCTTTAGCAACTTCAGCATCAGTTCCTTCAAGTACAGCAAGTGTTACTATTTTACCACCCATATGAGAATAAGTACCAAATACTTGATTATCTTGCTTTTCAACTAATTCAAATCTTCTAAAAGATAATTTCTCACCAATAGTAGCAGTCTTATCTACTATCATATTTTCAATAGAAGTACCATTAACTTCTAATTTATTAGCCTCTTCTACTGTACTAACATTACTACCCAAAATAGCAGTAGCAATATCATTAACTAAACCAGTAAATTCTGGATTTTTAGCAACGAAGTCAGTTTCAGAGTTAACTTCTACTATAACAGCCTTATTACCTTCAACTTTAGCAAGAGCAAGTCCTTCAGCAGCTATTCTAGTTTGTTTTTTAGCAGCTTTACTGATACCTTTTTCTCTAAGCCAAGTAACAGCTTCTTCCATATTACCATTTGTTTCAGTAAGAGCCTTCTTACAATCAAGCATACCTGCTCCAGTTTGTTCCCTAAGCTCTTTTACCATATTTGCAGTAATCATAGTATTCCTCCTTATTTTAAATTTTCAATTAATTCTTCTTTTTTCATCTTAGAATAACCTTTAACTTCTTTTTTCTTAGCAAGGTCTCTAAGTTCAGCAACAGTTAAAATATTTAAGTCTAATTCTGGCTTTTCATTTTTAACTTCTTGTTTAACTGGCTTTGTATCTTTAACTTCTTCAGTTTCTTTTGCTTCTTTTTTCTCCTTCTTATTAGGAGTTTTTTCTTTAGAAACTTTTTTATCATCTTCACTTACATAATCAACAAGTGTACCACCATTAGCTTCAATAATAGCATTAGTTAAAGCACCAAGTACAACCTTAATACTTCTAACAGCATCATCGTTAGCAGGCAATACATAATCGACATCATCAGGATCACAATTAGTATCAATAAGACCAAATACTGGTATACCAAGTTTTCTAGCCTCTCTTATTGCATTATATTCTTTAGTAGAATCAACAATAATAACAGCTTCAGGTAACTTAGTCATTTCTCTAATACCACATAAGTTCTTGTTTAACTTTTCATATTCCTTCTTAAGTCCTACTACTTCTTTCTTAGGAAGTTTTTCAAATGTACCATCTTTTTCCATCTTTTCAATTTCTTCAAGACGATTAATTCTTCTTCTAATAGTTTTAAAATTAGTCAAAGTACCTCCTAACCATCTCTCAGTAACATAGTACATATTACTTCTTTCAGCTTCTTCTTTACATACTTCTTGTGCTTGTTTCTTAGTACCAACATAAAGTACTTTTCCACCATCAGCAGCAATCTTATTTAAAGCAGCATAAGCTTCTTCCATTTTTTCTACTGTCTTTTGTAAGTCAATGATATAAATATCATCTCTAGAGTTAAATATATACTCTTTCATTTTAGGATTCCATCTTTTAGTTTGGTGACCAAAGTGAACCCCTGCTTCTAACAAATAGCTCATAGATACTACTGTCATAATTATCATATCTCCTTTCGTTTTTTCTTCCAAATATCTCTTCTTTAATATCCACCTTATATTAGGCACTCGAATAATTAAATCAATATTTGTGTATATTTTTTGAAAAGCCAATAATATATTACCATATTATATGAAATTAGTAAATATTTATTTCTTATTTTTCTCATTTTTCACTTTAGTTCTAATGTACTAAAGTGTTTATTTGAGCCAATAATATTGTCTCAAATAAATATATCAACCATATCTATCATATAGAAGCAAAATATGCATACTAAAAAAGATATTATTAATGCTTTAAAACATCTTCTAATATCTTTATATTTCTTTTAATTTTTAACCTATATAAATAATGACCACTATTAATATTTTTAAGAATTAGTTTTAAAGTAGTTAATTCTTTATTGCATTTCTTTTTAAATAAATCATCATTCTTAGTAGTAAGTACCGGTCCTAAATATAATTCTTTATAATTATATCTTCTCTTACCTTTATTAAACTTAATAACAGTATATATAATATTCTTATCTTCTACTAAAATTTCATCTTCAATATAATAACCCAGACTAGTAATATTCTTTCTAAGAAAATATAAATCAGTATTACTTTGAATAATAATATCATTAACATTACTTAATTTAGAAGTACTATATTTTAAGATGCCTACTATTGTATTTGCTCCCATACCTGCTATCACAATAGTATCAATTTCATCAGCTTTTACTACATCAAGTCCACTGCCAAGTCTAGTTTCTATTCTATTCTCTAGTTTTTCTTTTTTTATATTAGTAATAGCACTACTAAGAGCATTTTCATTAATATCACTAGCAATTACTTTAACATTTTTATATTTATTTACTAAATAAATAGATAAAAGGCCGTGATCACAGCCTATATCAATTACTTTAGAATTATCATTTACAAAACTAGCAACTACTTCTAGTCTTTTAGATAACTTATTCATTTAAGAAGTCCTTTAACTTTCTACTTCTTGAAGGATGTCTTAATTTTCTTAATGCTTTTGCTTCAATTTGTCTAATTCTTTCTCTTGTAACGCCAAACATTTGACCAACTTCCTCAAGTGTTTTAGGAGAACCATCATCTAAACCAAATCTAAGTCTAAGTACTTGTTCTTCTCTTTCAGTTAAAGTAAGAAGTACATCGCCAATTTCCTCTTTCAACATTTCATGTATTGTAAAGTCCTCCGGAGACATATTACTTTCATCAGGTACAAAGTCTCCTAAATGAGAATCTTCCTCTTCACCAATAGGAGTCTCTAAAGATACTGGATCTTGTGCTATTTTAATAACTTCTCTTACCTTATCTGGAGACATACCCATTTTCTTAGCAAGCTCTTCATCAGTAGGCTCTCTATTAAGTTCAAGAGTAAGTTGTCTTTGATATCTAGATAATTTATTAATAGTTTCTACCATATGTACTGGCACTCTAATAGTTCTAGCTTGATCAGCAATAGCTCTAGTTATAGCTTGTCTAATCCACCAAGTAGCATAAGTACTAAATTTATATCCTTTTTCAGCATCAAACTTTTCAACTGCTTTCATAAGTCCTATATTACCCTCTTGAATTAAATCAAGAAATAACATTCCTCTACCAACATATCTCTTAGCTATAGAAACAACAAGTCTTAAGTTAGATTCAGCAAGTCTATTCTTTGCAGTTTCATCACCTTCAGCAATTCTCTTAGATAACTCAGTTTCTTCATCAAGTGATAGTAGACTTATCTTACCTATTTCTTTTAAATACATTCTAACTGGATCATTAATAGTAAGTTCTTTAGCTATTGTATTATCCTTAAGAATATCCTCTAAATTACCCCCAGTATCTTCTTCACCAGAATCATCATCTAGATCAGTTTCAGATATAACACTTATATCATTTTCCATAAAAGCATTATATAGTTCATCTAGTAAATCACTACTTACATCAAGACCTTTTAATTCTTCGGCAATCTCTTCATAAGTAATAAAACCAAGTTCTTTACCTTTTTTAATTAGTGCTTCTTTTCTTTGCTCAAAATCTTTAATTTCTGGTACCATTTTTATTCACTCCCCTTAACTTCATTATCTCTTCAATTATTTTTGCTTGCTTCAAAGGATCTTTCTCTTCTTTTAATTTTTTGTTTAAATCATTTATCTTCACTTCTTTATGATACTCATTTACAACAAAAATATAATCTTCAATTTCTCTTTCTTGAAAGTCATCTTTGATATTCATAGCAAAAATATCTTTTAAAGTCTTAAGTATTTCTTCTTTATCAGATATATAACTAATAAAATCAGCGACATTTATTATACCATATTTATGAAAATAGTAAATAATTTCATTAGATAATTCTCTAATATTTTTTGTTGGAAAGTATCCAACCTTATTTTCAACCATATTAATAACCATATTATCTTTAAACATATAATAAATTAAATAATTTTCTGCCATTCCATATTTATCATAAACCTTTTTAGTTTTTTCTTCTTTAACAATCATCTTATTATTATTGTTACTTTTTTTTATACTATCATATTTTTCTTTAATAGTATTATAATCAATATTAAAATTATCAGATAATTTCTTCAAATTAAGTTCTACAACAATATCATCTTTTTCATTAACTAATTCTTTTAACATTATATTAATATAAGAAGATATTTCTTTTATATTACTAAAATCTTTATCTTTTTTTAATATTTCCATCTTATAATCAATTAAAGTCATAGCAGACTTAATTTGATATAAGAAACTATCTTTACCTTCTTTTAGAATATACTCATCAGGATCCATATTATTAGGAAGTCTAACTATTTTAATATTAACCCCAGTATCCTCTAGTAGTTCTATAGCACTAAGTGTAGCCTTTTCACCAGCGGCATCACCATCAAAACATAAAATGATATTTTTTGCCATATTCTTAAGCACCATTTTATGATCCTTAGTAAGTGCAGTACCCATTGTAGCTATACAATTATTAATACCGACAGTACTAGCCCTAATAACATCCATTTGTCCTTCCATTATAATAACAGTATCATTTTTCTTTAAATATTCTTTAGCTATATGATAGTTATATAATATTTTACCTTTTTTAAAGTTATCAGTCTCTTTAGTATTTATATACTTAGAATTATCTTTGGTATTATATATTCTACCAGAAAAAGCAACAACATTGCCACTTAAATCCCATATAGGAAACATAATTCTACTTACAAATATATCATTACCATTATCATTAGTAAGACCTATATCAATAAGTTTATCTAAAGAATATTTTTTATTAGTAAGATATTTAGTAAGTGATACCTTTTGAATAGAAAGACCTATACCAAATTTCTTAATAGTTTCTTTATCAAGATGCCTATTTTCTAAATATTCTATAGCATTCTTACCCAAACTACTATTAAGACTATTTTGATAAAACTTACTAGCCAAATCATATATATCAAAATATTCATCTCTCTTAATATTAACTTTTATATCATTTGATACATTAATACCAACTTTTTCTCCAAGTAATTTAACTGCCTCAGAAAAAGATATTTTTTCAAAATCTGACACAAAAGTAAATACGTTGCCTGAAGCGCCACATGAAAAACAAGTATATATTTGCTTTTCAGGGCTAACGCTCATACTAGGAGAATGATCATCATGAAAAGGACACACCCCAATATAGTTTTTACCAGTCTTTGTAAGATTAACATATCTTGATACCACCTCTACTATATCAGTCTTATTCCTTATTTCATTAATAATTTCATTACTGATATAAGCCATAATATCACTTCCTTACAAAAAGCCAATATAATTATATAACAAAACAATTTCTTTGTAAAGGAAAACTTTAAAACTCCTTACATTTGTTAAATATTCAATATAATATAATTAGGTGGTATATTTTGGATCAAAGAATAATTAAAACATAAAATAATCTTTATAAAGGGTTATTAATAACTATGAAAAACAAATCATTTGAAGAAATAAAAGTATCGGATATATGTAAAGAAGCACATATTAATAGATCAACATTCTATAATAATTTTAATGATAAGTATGACCTACTATTTTCATTATTTCATGACCTTGAAAAAAAGTAACAATAATAATAACATTGCTAGCAATATATTTCACGATACTATTTTAAAAAATATTGCCGAAAATATTAAAAATCACCCATTATATAATGAAGAAATACCATCAGAAATAATTACTATTTTTTATGCAAATGGTGTTATAAGTATTTGTCTAGAATACATTAAAAATCCAAAAAAATATACTAAAAATAGTATATTAAAATATATAAGTAAGTTAATTCCAGATAACTTATGTTAATTATCTAGCATAACCATATACCATTCCTTTTTCTAAAGTAATTTCTTTATAATAAAATAATTCAGGTATAGTAACAAAAGTATATCCTCTATTTTGAAGTTCAGGAATAATAATATTTAAACTATTTGCAGTAGCACTATATATGTCATGCATTAAAATAATATCCCCATCCTTGACTTTGTTAATTACCCTACTGGCAATTCTTTTAGAATTATGATATTTCCAATCTAAAGTATCTATATCCCATATAATAATAGGCATATTACCTATTTTTTTTACTATATTATTATAGACACCATAACTAGGTCTTAATAATTTAGGATATCTACCAGTAACTTCAAATATAACCGAAGAAGTTTTATCTATTTCATCTTTAATAACATTTTCTTTATATTTAGTTAATAGCAAATGATTAAACGTATGATTGCCTATTTCCATTCCACTATCATATTCTCTTTTCAATATTTTTTTATTATCTTTTGCCTTACTGCCAAGTACAAAGAAAGTAGCCTTAACATTATATTTAGCAAGTACATCAAGTACTTTACCAGTATTATAATTAGGTCCATCATCAAAAGTAAGAGCAATTAATTTATCACTACTATTTATTTTTTTATTAGTAATAATATCATAATTAAACACCTCCGTATATACCATACTTATGGTACTACTATCCAAATCAATCATAAAAGAATCTAAATCATAACTATAGATATTACTATCAAAAAAATATTTATAAAATACAACATAATATTTATTATCATTATTATCATAATCATAATCAATAATACCATTTTTATCTTTATATCTATCTAAATATTCATTAATAAAATTATCTATTTTATTATCATTAAAATACGGATAATTAATTTCTATATTATCGTTAATAATTTCCTTATTAACCAAAACATCTTTATCTATATCAATTATCCATAACATTAAAGATATAATAATCATTGGAATAAACAAGTATCTCATTTTCATAATATCACTAATAAATAGTATGAAAAAAGACTCCTCATTAGAAGTCAATACTTAATATCAATACCATCAAAATCTACATTAAGAAACTTTTTACTTGATAAATAATCACATAAATGAACAAATCTTTCATACTTATCTTTAGGAACTGGTAATACTTCATTATCATTAAAATCCTTGTTCCAAATTCCCATATGCGAAGATATTACCCTAGTCATTAAGTTAAGTTCCTCATCGCTTAAAGATAATTTATCCTTATGTTTCTTAACAAAAGAAGCCGCTAGTAAAGGATGATCAAATCTCGTATATTTTTCTTCAGGATTACCTTTTTTTAATCCATCATGAAGAGTAAGAGCCATCAAAATAATATCTTTTTCATTTTGCGAAAAACTATTAATTCCAGGATTATCTAAAAGTTCCTTGGCTATACGAACAGCAACTTTAGTATGTTTAACTAGTCCATTCTTAGTACCAGCAAACTCTGGATGATATTTACCAGTACTTGAAGCCGGTATTTCAAAAAAGTAATCAGGTAGTTCACTAACTAAATACTTTAAGTCATCTCTCTTTTTTTTATCTTTAATATAACTATATTCTTTATTAAAATAACTAACTTTATCCATATTTATTTTCTAATATTAACATCCACTGTAGTATATGGAATATTAATTCCCTCCCTATCAAATTTCTTCTTTATCATTTTTAATACTTCTCTTTTAATTGCATAATTAGTCATAGCCTTACAAGTAATATCAACTGCATATACAATGCTAGAATCCCCTAATTCATCTACTCCTAGTAGTTTATAATCTTTAACATTTTCAATTTTAAGAATATCTTCTCTCATACTTTCCAAAACCTTCTCTAATTTATCAATATCAGTATTATAAGCAACATTAAGTTTAAGAAAAATATCACAATTAGACAAATTATAATTAATAACCTCACTAAAAGAAGAATTACCAATAGATTTAACTTCTCCTGTAAAAGCCTTAATTTTAGTAGTTCTAAGTCCAAACTCAATTACAGTACCTTGAAATCCATTAATTGATACAGTATCACCAACAGCATATTTATTATCAAATAGTATTGCTACTCCCGCTAATAAATCCTTAATAATATCTTGAAAAGCAAGGCCAATAACCGCAGCAAATACACCTAAAGAAGCAATAATACTTGTAGTATCAATACCATATATTTTAAGTATTCCAAGAACTATAAATATAAGTATTAAATATTTAAATATACTTCTTCCTAAATTAATAATAGTGTCCTTTCTCTTATCTTTACCACTATTACCAATATGTCCCTTAGATATTCTATTAATAACTTTTTCTATTACCAAATATAATATAAGGCCAACAACTATATAAACAATTGGTAAATAAAATTTCTCATTAGTAATAAACTTTATAAATTTTTCCATAACATCTACCTCACATAATAATTATAAAATATTTAAGTAAATAAGTAAAGAAAAAGTCCAAATAAATATTGAACTATTATTTTTTTTTACTAAGTATCTTTGTATCATTTATATCAAAAGCAATTTCTTCTCTACCACAAATACTGCATACTCTCTTATAACAATATACTTTATTACCATTTTCATCATTAATCCAATTAGGATTAATAACTTGTTTCCAATCACCAAAACAATGTCCACCAATCTTACATATTTCATCATTAATATCATCTAAAGAACATCTAGTTAAATATAATTTATTTTCTAACTCAAATATTTCTTTAGAAAGTTCTTCTTTTATACCATATAACCCTTTTAAAATATCATCTTTATTTTCCATAATAAACCCTCCTTTTCATGAATTAATATTCTATCACAAAAGAATACTTTATTCAAGTATCCTAACAATAATTTCATTAGATATATACATATACTTCTTATCAATTTTAATACAATTATTATCTCTTATCAAATATCCATTTCTAACTAAATTATCAATATTATATATATCTTCTAAAGATACATTAAACTTTTCTTTAAATCTGTCTAAATCTATACCATCAAGCTTTCTAAGTCCAAGCATAATTTCATTTTCCATCCTAATATCCTTATCTTCATAAACAGAAGTATCTAGATATTCACCATTTAAATATTTTCTTAAATTCTTAGTATTAGTTATTCTCTCATTATTTATGTAGCTAGTACTAGATAAACCAAATCCATAATATTCTTCATTATTCCAATATACCAAATTATGTTTAGATTGATATCCATTCTTAGCATAATTACTAATCTCATAATGAATATAATCATTCTTCTCAAGAGCATCCTCTATATACTTATACATCTCATAGTCAATATCTTCATCGATATTTTTCATTCCATTAATTTTTAACATAGTATTATCTTCAATTATTAAACTATAAGTAGAAATATGCGGAATATCAAGTTTTAAAAAACAATCAATATCACTTTTCAAAATATTTATATCATCATATGCAGCATATATCAAGTCTATGTTAATATTACTAAAATATCTTTTTACTATTCCCATCTTATTATATACATCCTTCTTCGTATGATTTCTTCCAAGTAATTTAATAATACTATTATCAAAAGATTCTACTCCGATACTAATTCTATTAACTCCATATTTTTTCATTATCTTAAGTTTATTTTCGGTAATAGATTCAATATTACATTCAACAGTAAATTCATAATTATCATTAAGTTTAAATATCTCAATAATATTCATTAACCTAATCAGTTCTTCATCATCTAAACTACTTGGAGTACCACCACCAATAAAAATAGTATTAACAATTTCACTTTTATATCTCACTTTAATTTCTTGTTCTAAATTATTTAAATAATCATTAATATATTTCTTATTATAAAATATTTTACAAAAATCACAATATGTACAAATACTATTACAAAAAGGAATATGAATATATATAGACATAACATCACCACCAATATAATAACATAGTAATATTTAAATTACAATGAATAAAACATCAAATATTATGCCATTATATTAATGGTGATAAAATGAATAATATAGATATAAGAAAATATATCATCAGTAACTTTAAAGATTCTAGTATTGATGATATAAAAAATTCCATCGAAGACTCTATTTCCTCACACGAAGATGATCCTTTAATAGGCCTTGGAGTATTATTTGAATTACTATGGAATAATTCAAATGAAGAAGAAAAACAAAATATATTATCAAACATAAAAAAAAGTATGTAACAAGCAGCATACTTTTTTTAATAATCTTTACCTGCAATAAAAAGTTCTAATAGTATATTGCCATCAATATTATTAATTTTAATATCCCTATCAATATTAGATAGTTTAGACAAATACTTAATCAAAGTATCCTCGCTATAATAATAACTATCACTAAGCAAATACTTAACTCTATATACACTTTTAAACTCCAATATTTTAGCTATCTCATCATTAGATTTACCACTATTATAAAGTCTTTTAACTTGAAACAATAATCTTATTTGACTAGCAATAATAGCAATTATCTGATTAAGATCTATACCATTCATAACAAAATTTTTATATAGTTTAATAGCCTTACTATTATTATTCTTTAATAGTGCACTAACTAAATCATAAACACTATTATCAGTATTCTCTTCTGTAAGAAGCATAATATCACTATTATTAATAACCTTATCATTTATTTTATATAACATAAGTTTATCAAGTTCATTTTTAATATTATCAATATTATTACCAACTCTATTAATAAAAATATTAATATCCATGCTACTCATTTTATAATTCTTTTTCTTTAAATAATCATTAACATAATCACTTAAATATTCATTATTAGCCTCTACCTTTTTTGTAGTACCATTACTATTAATAAACTTTACCAATTTCTTTCTAGAGTCAATAGTATCACTATTAGATACAAATACTAAATAACTATTAGAATTATAGTTATTAAAATAATTCTCAAGAAAATTAATATTTTCAATATCTTTCTTTTGTGATAAATAAATAGTACTATCAATAACAATAAGTTTATTAGCAGAAAACATAGAAATAGTAAGTGCTTCATCTACAACATTCTGAATATCTTCTATATTATAATAAATAACATCATTATCTGAAATAGATAATTTTTCTTTAATAATATCAATTTCCCTACCAATAATAGAGGTGTCAGTTCCATATAATAAATAAAAATTCATATCTATCACTCTTTTTCTATTTTTTTACATTTGTAGTTTTTTTCATTATAATATTCTAATATTGAATCTTCATCTTCAGAGGAAAAATACTCTCTCAAATCTTTAATATTAGACATAACTCTATAAGTCTTTTCTTCATCAATAAACTTATAAGTATCCCCTTCATTCATATATTTATAAAATTCACCATTGTTTTTAAACTTATTATACCTACTATCGCTATTAAAGATATAATTATTAGTTACAACTGAGTTTTTAATTTTACCTTTACCACTGAAAGTAAGTTTAACTTCCTCTTTAACAAAAACATATAAAACATTATGATTATATTCTCTATCACAAACATAGTTCTTATCTTTTCCCACAATAACTTCTGGATTAAAAAAGAAGAAAGCCACTACAACAACTATAAATAATGCAAAAAATATTCCAGATATTGATATTCTTTTTTTCTTTTTATTTTCATTAACTACTTCTGAAGCCTTCTTCTTCGGTATAGTTAATTCATCAAGTTTATTGATATCAATTTTTTTGTTAATAACACCTTCATCAATTATTTGAGCACTAATTATTTTATCAAGTGAAATAACTTCAAAATCACTATCGCTATTACCAGTCAAAATATCATCTAAAAACTTATTGATTAAATTCTCACCATCATTTTTAGATAGCATTATAACAAGTTCATTATCTCTTATAAATAAAGAACCATAATATAATTTACTATTATCATAACTATAAATAACATACTTATTGTTATTTTTCTTATATTTAAAAGCTCCAAATACATTAATAAATATAGTCTCTTGTCCATATTTAAATTTAAAATCATTAACTTTTATTCTTTTTCCATTCATATAAGTAGCCTCCATAACAATTATAATATAATTAAAAGAAAAAAACTAGTCATTATTGGTATTTTATTTGACTAGCATCTATATTAAATCCGCCCTTAAAAGTATTACCCATCTCATAATCTTGATTTTTATTATTTTCTTGGAGCCATATTAAAACAGTAAATGTTTTTTTCTCATTACTCTTCAAATAAATATTAGAACCAATTAATATATCACCAGTTTTAGGAATACTATTTTTAGATATTTTATAACCCGTACTATCATACAAAGCATAACTAAGTGCCTTATCATCAAAATCATTATCAGTTACAAACATAGATATATTAAGTGTTTGATCTAAAGTGCCAGTACTCTTAACAGAAAAACTCTTTTTATATACAGAATACTTAGTACTTAAATTAGGCTCATTAATAGGCATAAGTGCATAAGTATCAATAGCAATACCATCTATATAATTAATAGCCAAAGTACCAGTTTTGATCTTTGTGCTATCCTCTTTTTCACTTGCAATCAAAGAAAAATAAGTAAAAGTTACTCCAACAATCATTATAAGTAGTGTAAGAATCAAAACAATAAAATAAAATATATCTGTCCTACTTTTACTATTATTCATATCATCAATCTCCTAGTATAATAATACCAAAAACATCAAAAAAAAGCAATACTTAAATTGCTTTTAATTTTATTATTGAGTAGCTTCACCAGTAATAGTTTTAGCACCTTTAACTTCAACATTAACAGTACCCTTAAATGTAGCACCTTGTTCAGCATCATTATCAGCACCAGCTTCGTCAAGCCAAACAAATAAACGAAGATTTTTTGTAGTATGATTTCCAGCTATTTTCATTGTTTCATCACCTGTTGCACCAAGTAAACTAAATTCTGTATATTCTCCAGAAACTTCACTATATGGAATAGTACCAGTATAAACTATATTAGAACCATTATCAAATTCTCCAGAAATACCAGTTCTATCGTATAAAACAAATTTTAAATGTTTAAATGGTATCTCACCTTTAGGAGTAACTTCACCTTGCTCATTCTTTTCTTCTTTTACTAAGGCTGTAGGAATTACTTTAGCAATAATTTCCATTTCAGTAGGTCCATCATTAGTTAAAGTAAAATCATAATACCCACAAGTTGTAAATCCCTTATCATCTATACAAGTTTTATATGTACCACCTTGACCATCATCATCACCAGTTCTAGTGAAAGTTCTAAGAGCTATAGTTTGATCTGAAGGTATAATATTAGTTACATTTAATTTGTCACCATCTTCATAAACTATTTTTACAGTAGCAGCTTTAACCGTTAAAGCATTATCTTCACTTTTAGCATTAATAGAAAAGTATGCTAATGATGCACCAATTATAGCAACAATTAAAGTAAGTACTCCAATTACTCCAAAAAATATTCCTCTCTTATCTTCTTTTTCCATTTACTTATCTCCTCTCTTCTATCATAAATTAATAATAGCAGATTTTTATAAAAAAAACAATAGTTTTGAATTAAAAAAAAGAAATAGTTCCAAAACTATTTCAAAAATTTGACAAGTTCTTCTTTGTTCATAAAGCCAGTAAACCTCTTAACTTCTTTACCATTTTCAAATAATATAATCGTTGGAATTGACATAACACCATATTCCCTTGCAACATCTGAATATTTATCAACATCAAGTTTAATAAAGTTAAATTCATTTTCTTTAGAAACATCCTCAAATACTGGACCAAACATCTTACAAGGGCCACACCAAGTAGCATAAAAGTCAACGACTGCTTTATCTTTAATTAAAGAAGAAAAATCATTTTCATAATGTATTAAACCCATAACAAACCTCCTAATCTAATATACTTTCATCTTTAATATGAATTTTATTTCTATCAATAAGTTTACTTAAAGACTCTTTAGTAATAACTTTTTTATCTAATAATAATTTAATTACCTCATCATTTAATTCTTCATTATTCTTATTATCTTTTTCCTTTACTATTTTGTAAACGCCATCATATGTATCAACCATTTCTTCTGAAACCTTAGATAATATCGGTGTTTTATCTAACATAAAATTAGCTATTTTAGAATCTCTAATATAAGGAATATTTATAATCGGTAAAGTAATAACTACTAAAATTAAGAATACATAAACATACATTTCTATTATACCAACAAATATACCAAGTATTTTTGAAGGAATACTAAGTATAACTGTAGCCTTAAGTATTTTTTCTATTAAACCAGTTAACATAAGTACCACTTTAAAAACTAAATAAAGCAAGGAATATACAATAACAAAAGCAAGTACTTCATAGAACAAAATATTAATAGCCTCTATTCCTTTTATAAAACCTCCAAAGTTAATAAATGGTAAATTTTCATACATAATAACCGATAAATAGTTTTTTAAATAAAATGACAAAATAATGATAATAAATATACCAACAAAATTAGCAGTCTTTTTTATAACTCCAGATTTAAATCCACCAATTGCTCCTAGTGCTAAGGCAATCAAAATAACAATATCTGTTACATTCATAATTTATCCTCCTAATAACATTATATACTATTATATAAAAAAAAGAAAGAAAAAAAGATGCATTTAAGCACCTTCTATATTACTAACTTTAAATACTAAAGTTCTATCACCAAGAAATTCCTTATAATGTATTTCAAAATTTTCCCAATTTTTATTAACTTCGAATGCCACAAATCCTTGCGCTTTTTTGCTAGGCGCTAAGTCAGTTGCTAAATCACTAATACCTTCTATATCACCAAGTATACCCGTAATATCACAAGCTACATCATCAACATAACCCTCAAAATCATAATGCGAAACATATTCACTTTCTGTTGAAATATTTTCTATATCAAAGAATAATACCAAGTATTCTTTACCTTCAGCGGGTGTATTAACAAAGTAGCCTTCTCCAATAGAATCATATTTATAAGCCCCAGTTAAAGTTAAACTAAGACTTCCATCTGTTAAAGTATCACCTATAGTACCATATAAAGTAGAATCAGTATTTTCTTCTATGTAATCATTAAGTTTATCCTTTATTTCATTTGGGTCTACTTTCTTAAGAGCATTAATTCCGATAACAGCAAAAACTATAATAGCAATAACAACTAATAATCCTAAGCCACCTAAAACTATCAAAACAATAGCCCAAGCAGGTAATCCTTTTTTCTTTTCACCACTTGCAGTAGGTTTTTCTTCATTATTTTTATTAGTATTGTTTTCCCCTACCATAGTACCACATTTAACACACATTGCGGCCTCATCAATCATTTCACTTCCACAATTAGGACAAAATTTAGCCATATTTTTCACTCCTCTCTACCATAATTATATATCATATCAAAAGAAAAAGAAAGTATTTTTATTAAATATTTTCTTCTCTAATTTGTTCAATAATATTATGTTTCTTTATCTTACTTGTACTATACATCATAGTAAGAAGTACAATTACAAATACCGAAACAATTGATATAATAATAGCCTTCCAAGGAATAACAATACTATTTATACTCATCATATCTGCAAGAGCATAATGTATGATGATAGTTACTCCAAGACTCACTGGTATAGCATATATTAAAGATTTAAGTCCGAAGAATAAACTTTCAAAAAATAATATTTTATTAAATCCTTTTCTTGTAAGTCCTATACTTCTAAGAACAGCAAACTCTCTTTTTCTAAGCGCCATACTTGTAGAAATAGTATTAAATACAGAAGTAACACCTATTAAAGTAATTAATCCTATAAAACCATACATAAGAATCTTGACAACAAGAATCATATTATTAGCTTGTTTCATTGATTCTTTAACATTAGTATAATTAACATTATCATACTTATCTAATTCTTTTGTTAATTTATCAATATTATCAGTATTATCACTTATAATATTATACTGTGTATAATGAGTACCACTATCAGATATATTATCATATAACTTCTTATTAACAATAAGTTTAAAATCACTCATATAAGAAAACTCTTCAATCAAATCAAAAGACTTATTAGTAATAAAAATATTATCTATTTTCCTATTACAATATTTAGTAGTATCCACATCTTCATCATTATCATCAAAATTACATATCTTAATATTAATATCACCATTGTTAATTACTGGAATATCATAATTAACTCTTTTATTATTACCATAGCTTACGCCTTTAAATTTATTAAGTAAAATAACGCTATCCTTATCTAAACCAATTAATTCTTTATACTTATTATAAGAAATATCATCTAAAATATAGATAGAAATATATTGATATTTTAAATTAGTTAAAGCCTTTATGCCATCATCACCATAAGCACTCTTATAAAAATCAAGATATTCATCACTATAAATATAATTACCAATTATAGATAAATTACTAGCACTATAAGAAACATATTCTTTAACATCATTACTCTTAATAATCTCACTAATTTTATCTAATGCATCTATATCATTATCATCACCAAAATAACTAATCTGATAATCATAAGGCACTTCACCCATCACACTA
>OGZO01001466.1_pt1 | contig 17305 bp, 19 predicted proteins | sample 1576721 | NCBI WGS metagenome assembly OGZO01 (sample SAMEA3541516, study PRJEB24748) | human gut metagenome | biome: human gut; feature: human-associated habitat; material: faeces | place: China | collected 2012 | reverse complement strand
CTGTTGGTTGTGATGGAGTTTGTGTACCATCTTTTTTGTCATCAGTTTTTGCAGATGTATCTGCTACATTGTAATTAGCAGCCCATTTCCAAATACTTGTTCCATCAGCAGATTCTGGATTATTATTTAATGTATAAATCCATGACCAATGATTACTAAATTCTACTAGTGTTTTTACACCATCTTGATCAAAATCTTCTCCGAATTGTAACTTACCTGCTTCAGTTGTATCGTATAAAGAAATTTTATATTTACCATCTTTTGTTTCAGTTGTAGTGAAATCAGAATCTAATTCTTGTTCATGTCTAGATTCTACAACTTCTTGTCCATCAGTTAATGCTTTAAATATACGTTTTGAACAATCTTCTGTATTAACTGTTCCATCTGTAGCCCCTTGTACTAACCAAATAGCTGTTGGAGAATTTTTTAATGAAGCTAATTCTTCATCTGTTGGTGTTTCTCCACCACGTTTAGTAGCAACATCTAAAGCTGGACAATTGATCATTGCAGCTTTGAATAAATTAGGATATTTAATTAACATACGAGTTGTCATATATCCACCAGCAGAACATCCTGAAACATATACTTTTTTAGGATTGATTCCTTTTTTAGCAACAACTTCTTGGATTTCATTATATGCTTTTTCTAATAAGCCATCTTTTTGTGCATAATACCATGTGTCTGGTGCTTGGAAAGCCATAACATGAGCATTTCCAAAAATATCTTGAGCTTCATCTGTTGCCCATGCAACTGTTCCTCTATTAGCTAATAATTGAGCAACATTATTTTGAGAACCATTGTAATCTCCTTCACCATTTCCATGGAACCATACGATTAATGAATCTGCATTCCCAGCTGGCTCTGCGTGTTAGTTACTTCAACGAACTGGATACCTATGCAGAGATGAAGGGACTGAATACCCAGCAGATTATCAACGGTGTCTGCCTTGATCCGCGCATTGGTACTCATTACAATAACCCCAGCTTCGGCTACGGCGGGTACTGCCTGCCCAAAGACACTAAACAGCTGCTCGCAAATTATGCCGATGTGCCGGAAAATTTAATTGAAGCAATCGTGGAATCTAACCGTACTCGCAAGGACTTTATTGCGGATCGTGTGCTTGAAATTGCTGGTGCGTATGAAGCAAATGACAGCTGGGATGAGAGCAAGGAAAAAGAAGTTGTAGTTGGTGTGTATCGCTTGACCATGAAGAGCAACAGCGATAACTTCCGTCAGAGCTCCATTCAGGGCGTTATGAAGCGCATTAAGGCCAAGGGTGCAACGGTCATTATCTATGAGCCGACATTGAAAAACGGTGAAAAGTTCTTTGGCAGCGTTGTGGTCAATGACTTGAATGAGTTCAAGAAGCAAAGCCAGGCCATTATCGCAAATAGATACGATAAGTGTTTGGATGATGTGGCAGAAAAGGTTTATACGCGCGACATTTTCCGCCGAGACTAACGAGCAGGGGTATAAAAATGAAAGTGTGTTTAGTAGGGTCGTCAGGTGGACACTTGACGCACTTATATATGCTAAAACCGTTTTGGAAAGACAAAGAGCGGTTTTGGGTTACATTTGATAAAGAAGATGCGCGTAGTCTGCTTGAAGGAGAAAAAGTTTATCCGTGCTATTATCCGACAAACCGTAGTTTGAAAGCTTTGGTGAAAAATACCAAAATTGCATGGGACGTTCTGCACAAGGAAAAGCCAGATTTGATTATTTCCTGCGGCGCGGCAGTTGCGGTTCCATTCTTTTACATCGGAAAGATAATGGGAGCAAAGTTGGTTTATATCGAGGTGTTTGATCGTATTGATAAGCCAACGATGACTGGAAAGATGGTTTATCCGATTACAGATAAATTTATTGTTCAATGGGATGAACAAAAGAAGGTGTATCCTAAATCTGAAAATTTAGGAAGTATTTTTTAACGGGAGATTTAATATGATACCTAAAATGATTCATTATTGCTGGTATGGGAATAAGGAAAAACCAGTTAAATTTCAAAAATATATGAAAACATGGAGAAAAATGGGGGGGGGTACGAAGTTATTGAATGGAACGAAACAAATTGCGATTTACAGTGCAATAACTATATAAAAAAAGCTGTGGAATATAAAAATTGGGCTTTTGTAAGTGATTACTTTAGACTTAGAGCATTATATGAATTCGGTGGAATTTATTTAGATACAGATGTTGAGGTTTATAAGTCCTTTGATGATTTGCTGAACAAAAAAGGATTTGTAGGCTATATGCATGATGCGCTTATTGGAACGGCAGTTCTGGGATTTGAAAAAGAAAATTTGTTTATAAAAAAACTTCTAGACTTATATGATAATGCAGAATGGATAGAAGGAAAGTATGATTTGTTTCGTATCAAATTTGAAAATGGAGATAGCTACCTGTGCAGTGCAAATAACTCGGTCTTCACATGGGCGGTTTTTCACTTTTACAATGATTTCAAATTAAATGGCAATTATCAGGAAACGGAAGATTTTTCAATTTTTCCTAAAACAGAATTTGAAATTGGCACTTTCTGGGGAAAGCGCAGTCATTGCGTTCATAGGTGTGAATCAAGTTGGAAACCCAAAAACGGCAAGAAAGAATTATATAAGGTAGTAAAAAATATGGTTAAGCATATACCGATTATTCATATGGACGCAATAATACGATATTTCTCGTATAAAAAACATATGCAGAGGTCGGTGTTCTATGAGCGTTATCTACATGATACAGCAAGTATATGAGGAAAGTTAAATGATTTTTGTGACAGTGGGAACACATGAGCAACCATTTAATCGGTTGATTCAAAAGGTGGATGAATTAAAAAAAGAGGGTGTTATAACCGAAAATGTCATTATTCAGACAGGTTTCAGTACATACAAACCAAAGTATTGCCAGTGGAGCAAATTGATTCCGTACCAGCAAATGATAAAAAATGTAGCAGATGCGCGTATTGTAATCACCCACGGTGGCCCAGCAAGTTTTATTATGCCGCTTCAGATTGGAAAAACACCTATTGTTGTACCACGGCAGCATCAGTTCAATGAACACGTTAATGACCATCAGGTGGAATTTGCACGAAATGTCGCAAAACGGATGGGAACGATTATTGAAGTAGAAGATATTGAAACTCTTGGAGATGTTATAACCAATTACGATCGGATTGTAGCAGGCATGGGTCATGGGATTAGCAGCAACAATGCAAAATTCAATGAGGGCTTGGAGTCAATCGTAGATGAGTTGTTTAACAAGTAAAGAAAGGCAACGAACACAATGAGCAAAATCAAAGTTACCTTTGTAGAAACAAATTGCAAAAAGAATGGCCCAATCAAACAGACACTGAATATTATTCGCAACATGGACAAAGAGGTCTTTGAGCCTAGTCTGGTAACTGTGTGGCCGGAAGATGCAGACAATTCAATGATTGATGAATATAAAAAGCTGGGCATCCCCGTATTGTCTGCAAACATGAGCAAGAAAAAGTCTGTTCTCCTTGGAAAGAAAGCGGTTGGACAACTTTTAGAGCAGTTGCAGCCGGATATTGTGCAGGGTGTCGGTATGCCGCCGTACAGAATGACGCTCGGCTATAAGAGAGCAATTCACTTTGTCACGCTCAGAAATTATTGCTATGAGGATTATCCTGACTACTATGGGAAAATTCCCGGAACAGTTATGGCCTTTCTCGATTTGAATTTGATTAAGAAACGTATGGCAGCAGGCGAACCTTTCGTGACATGTTCCGAAAGCTTGACAAAAATGTATAGAAGCCGTCAGAATATGGAGATTCCGTATATCCGCAACGGCGTGGATGTGAGCCAATATACAAAAAGAAACTGTGACGAAATAGATGACGTGCGGAGAAAACTTGATTTGCCGTTAGGAAAAGTCATCTATGTGTATAGCGGTGGATTCATCGACAGAAAAAATCAAAGAGAAGCAATCACCGCATTTTTGGCAATGAAGAAAAATGCAGATGCAGTTTTACTTCTGCTTGGTGATGGAACGAATTTTGAGACACTGAAAGACGAGTTTTCTAAGAATACAAATATTTTGTTCCGGGGTAAGGTGTCCAACGTAAATGAATATCTCCATGCTTCTGATGTTTATTTGGCAACAAGCAAGTCCGAAGGACTGCCTAATGGCGTTTTGGAAGCGATGGCTTGCGGTCTGCCAATACTTCTGTCGGACATTCCGCAGCACATGGAGGTTTTGGAAGCAGACCCACAGTGTGGGCATTCCTATAAACTTGGAAATGTGGAGCAGCTTTCAGCCTTGATGGATCAGATGATGGATGAGAACCTGTTTGAAAAGGGCGAAAGAAGTTATACCACTGTCATGGAAAATTTTACGGCAGAGGGTATGAGTAAACGGTATCAAAATTTGTATTTGAAACTGATGAATAAGGGCGGAAAATAAAATGAAACTTTCTGAGTGGAAATTATATAGCATTTATGCTTTGGGACATATCCTGCAAGGTAGTCCTGAAGCTGATAAAAAATATCTCAAAATTTTATTTAAGTATCTGATGGGTAAGGAGTGTAACTTCGATAATCCTCAAACATATAGTGAAAAGTTGCAATGGCTGAAGATTTATGACAGAAATCCTCTTTACACCCAGCTTGTCGATAAATATGAAGTACGGAAGTTTATTGAAGAACGAATTGGAAGGGAACACCTGATTCCATGTCTTGGTGTATGGAATCACTTTGACGAAATTGACTTTGACAAACTTCCCAATCAATTTGTTTTGAAGTGTACACATGATTCTGGTGGTTTGATTATTTGCAAAGATAAATCAACATTGGACTTAAAACAGGCACGAAAGAAAATTGAACATTGTCTTAAAAGAAATTACTTCCTTAATCATAGAGAGTGGCCGTATAAAGATGTCAAGCCTAGAATTATTGCAGAGGAATATACGGTGGACGAATCTGGCTACGAGTTAAAAGACTATAAGATTTTCTGCTTTAATGGCGAGCCGAAAGCAATGTTTATTGCAACTGATCGTGGAACAGATACTAAATTTGATTTCTTTGATACAGAGTTTCATCATCTGCCCTTTACCAATGGTCATCCTAATGCCGATAAAGAGATAAAGAAGCCGACGAATTTCGACGAGATGCTTCGCATTGCGGGCATACTTTCAAAGGGGATGCCAGAGGTGCGGGTGGATTTGTACAATGTAAATGGAAAAATTCTTTTTGGCGAGATGACTTTTTTCCATTGGAGCGGATTGATGCCTTTTGAACCAGAAGAATGGGATTACAAATTTGGCAGTTGGATTGAATTGCCGGAGGTTAGATGATGGGTGTATTAAATAGCAGCCGTAAGGTGATGAAAGACTTCATAGAGAAAAGCTACAGTATGGGTCAGCTTCATGGAGAAATGAAGAAAATCAATGATCCTAGGAGACAGAACTTAATTGAAACTGTTCACTTGACGAAAGCAGAAGAGAATAAAATTGATACATTGTTTACTGCTAACTATGGCAAAAAGATTAAATATGATTGGCATAGGCTGTATCAATCTTTTACAGGAAAATTTGATGAAAACTATTTTCCAGAATATCTTTTTTCAAGTGTGTTAGAGCCAAAACTGAATCCGATGGATTATCGCTATGTTCTTGATGATAAACTATTGCTTCCATTGTTTTGTGTGGGCGTAGAACACGTTAGAACGCCGCGTACATATTATTCAGTATGCGATGGCATTTGCTTTGATGAAGAAAAAAATATTGTGGATTTAAAAAGTGACAATTTTAATGGGGGGGGGTAACAGAGGCAATAATTAAACCTGTTCAGGATACATCATCAGGTGTTGGTGTTGAGAAGATAAAAGGGGCAGAATCAATAAAGAACAATTTGCAAGAGAAAGCAAAGAAAAAGGGTACATATATAGTGCAGGAATGTATTGCTCAAAATGAACAACTTGCTGTGTTGTATGCAGGAGCAGTCAATACATTTAGAGTTATTACATATCTTTGGAATGGGGAAGTTTTCCATGTGCCGCTTGCATTAAGAATAGGACAAGGCGGTAGCTATTTGGATAATGCTCATGCTGGCGGAATGTTTATCGGTGTAAATGATTTGGGTGAACTGAATGATGAGGGGTTTACAGAATTTGGAAAAAGATATAAAGAACATCCTGATACACATGCTGTATTTAAGGGGTATAAACTAAGTTTTGTGCCAGAACTTATCAAAACAGCGAAGAAGCTACATCTGAATGCCCCGCAGCTCGGAATTATTTCGTGGGATTTAACAGTCGATCAAAACGGAGAGTTTGTTCTGATAGAAGCAAATACGAGAGGGCAGAGTGTATGGTTCCCTCAAATGGCAAATGGTACAGGTGCATTTGGAAGAAATACTGAAGAAATCCTAAGATATATTGCCCAAAAATAGGAGGATAAAGATAAAGTGATAAAAAGCGTGATTTTTGTTACTGGCTCATTGGCTGACGGTGGGGCAGAAAAGGTAATGTCAATATTAGCATCGGGCTGTGCAGAGCTTGGAGCAGACGTTACGCTTGTAGTACTTAGACCAAAGAAAATTGTATATCCTGTGTCTGATAAAGTTAAAATAGTTCAATTTACGGATGAAGGAAAACTGGCAACTATAAAACGTATAAAGAAACTGCATCGAGTTATGAAAGAGTCGGCGGCAGAAGTAGTGATTCCGTTTCTTCCAATTATTTCGTTATATACATTGATTGCAAATATTGGATTAAGGAAAAAAGTAATCATGTCTGAAAGAGCCGATCCGCGCGCTCAGTTCAACAATTTGCCTTGGAAAGATAAAATCGGAAATTTCTTCATGAGAAAATGTGGCCTTTATTCTTTGGCGGATTGGATGGTTTTTCAAACCCATGATGCACAGTCGTATTACTCCGAAAAAATCCAGAGGAAGAGTTCGATTATTCCGAATCCCTTGGATACGGCTAAACTCCCAGAAAGGTACGCGGGAGAACGTGAAAAACGTATTGTTGCTGCTGGCCGTTTTTCAGAAGAGAAAAACTTCGCACTCCTAATAGATGGATTTGCAACTTTTCATGAAAGCTTCCCAGACTATACACTTACAATATATGGGGAAGGTGCGCTGAGGAAAGACTATGAAATGCAAATACAGGAACTTGGGCTAGGTGGGAGTGTGAAACTTCCCGGATTTGCGTCAAATCTACCTGAAGAAATCAATAAAGCAGCTATGTATATTTCAACATCGAATCATGAGGGAATTTCTAATTCGATGCTGGAAGCATTAGGAATGGGGATTCCGACTATCGTAACCGATTGTCCAGTAGGAGGATCAAAGATGTTTGTACATACGGGAGAAAATGGTGTCCTTATTCAAATGGAAAATAAAAATGAGTTGGTTAGTGCAATGACATTGATTGCAACGAATAGCAAGTATGTAAAGTGTATTTCAAATAATGCAATAAAAATTCGTGAGCAGTTGGCTGCACCTAATATTTGTCAGCGATGGCTGCAACTACTTTGATAAGGAGATAAGATGTGGGATATTAAAAGCGTAATATTATATCTTGCGATGGCGTCAATGGGCTATTTTTGTATATCAAAGGAAAGAAGAAGCATTCAAAATGGAGTAAGAAGTCGCTTAAAAGTTTCCTATGCAATTCTGTTTTTTGTGTGGCTTTTCCTAGCTGTATACCGATATGTTGGATATGAGGGAGGCATAATTATCGGAGGTAATGATGCCCCTACATATATAGATTATTTCCAAACGTGTCTAGCTGGTAAAGGAAATAATATTTATTTTGTGCGGACAGAACCACTGTTTCAGATAATGACCAAGGCGGTAAGAACCATTACGTCTAACTACCATGTGTACTTCGCACTGATTTACGGATTGATAATATTTAGTTATTTGCGCTTTATAGATGAGTTTGACCTGCTACAAAGCAGTAAAACTCCGCTGTTTATGCTTGTGTTCCCGTTTATTCAAAGCTTTTGCGCGATACGAACACATATAACTATTGCATTGATTTTATTGGCGATAGTTGCTTTGAAAAATAGAAGAAATATTTTAATGTGGGGACTACTTATTGCGAGTGTTTTTATTCAGAGGGCAAGTTTAATATATGCAATCTTTCCGATTTTCTATTTTTACTATAAAAAGAATAAGATGACGGTGAAAAAGGCAATAGCTTTTGTTATTATCGGATGTGCTGTTGGATATATCGGGAAGAAAGTTATTATTGGTGGTAGTATTGGGTATTTAACAGGAGGGGTGTATGCAAATTATGCAAGTGCATCATCTTCTGCGGGATATTTATTTGACTACATAAAGCTAATTGTTGAGCAAGTAATCATTGATGGGTATATGATTCTGTCCTATAAAAAAGTAAATGGACAACTGCAAGAAATGGAAAAGTTAGAAAAAGAAAAACTTCGGATGCTTCAAATGATGTGCTACTTTGATTTTATGCTAATTCCAATATGCTATATTTTGGGAATTTGGCGTGGGGCAAGCTATTTCTTTTTACCTCGTCTTTTGATTTTAGGATACATAATAAGCGATTTTTCGATGAAAATATCGAAGAATTCTCGAAAAGTATACTACATGATAGTTAAAGTGGTAATGCCCATTTGGTTGGTGCTTCGACTATTTACAGTATATGATGTATCTGGGTTGATGCCATATTATCTAGACTTTAGACTGTAATGTAAATGTTTATGAGGAAACCTAAGCATTACCACCCATAATAACTGGATTTACAGAGGAGAAATGGAAAAATGAAAATTAGAAAAAAGGACATTCAGTTTTTTTTGGTGGGATGTGGATTGCTATTTATACCGAGCTTACTAAGAGTGGGTATGTTGAAATCTCAATGGGCATTAGTAAATGTATTATCATGGATAGGAATTATTCTGCTGACACAGAGATATTATGGGGGGGCAGAGTAGTATTATCTAAAGATGGAAGCAATGGAGTTGCAAATCCATTATTGATAATAACGCTAATAATCCTTTTTCTGATTGAAGGAATGATGCTCCCGTATTTTTCGGCTGAATCCAAGATCAAGTACATCTATGCAACGATTCTTCCGTGCTATATATTGTATGTTTCCTTGCCAGGACAGGAAATCATTCGATATTTTAAGATGTTTGCAAAGTTATTAACTATTGCGAGCACGATTGTTGTTGTGTGTGGTATTTTCGATATCTTTATTGGTACGAGCATTGGAAAGACAATAGCAGAATTTTCGGCGGCAGATTCATTGATCGAATCTATTCGTCAAGGACGGATGGTTTCATATTTTGGGCATCCGCTATTGACAAGTGAAGTTATGATTTTGTGCTTTTCATTTAATACATTGGTAAATTACTGTATAGAGAAAAAAACAGTAATAGAGACAGTATACTATTCAATGGTAAGCGTAATCGGAATAGGATTATGCGGAAGCAAAACGGGACTGATATTGATTGCAATAGAGTTTGCACTGCTGTATGTCAATAAGAAAGGAATAAAATATTTTATCCTAGTCGCAGCGGCTGTTTACTGGGCTTATGGTTATGGACTATTGGATACAGTGATTGGACGATTCTTGGAGGGCTTCAAATCAGGAGATTTAACAACGGGGAGAAACACTGCATTAGCCCTACTTATGAGAAATGGATACTTGAATTTTAATTTTTTGATAGGTCATGCAGGAGCAGATTTATCGGAAAGAATGATTGCTGCGTTGGAGTATCCACCATTGAGATGGGCATATCTATTTGGGGTGTGGTTTTCAGTGTTAATGTGTATCATTTTGTTTTTGACCCCAGCAATCAAGATACTTAAGAATAAAAATATTAAAATTTTTATTGTTTTGATTATACTAATTCTAGATGTGAACAGTTATAACGGGATTACGACGCAATCTGATCAGATGTTGCTTTATTGTGTTTCGGTATTTTTGTTGCTGAATTTAAGCTATGTAGTAAGAGGAAATGAAAATGAAGATATGTGTTCTGGTACAAAACCTATATACACTAGGAGGTATCCAACGAGTTGTAACTACAATTTTAAATGAGCTTGTGAATGACGAAAATTACGACATAACAGTTGTGATGCCTTTTAAGATGAACGGAGAGAGGCTTTTCAAAATTGATGAACGCATTAAGCAAAAAAATCAAGAAGAACTATCTGTGAATCGAGAACATAAACCCGTAAGGTATATTTTTGCTTTAAACAAAAGAATTGGATTTTTAGATAATAGCGTAGCACTGCCATTTGTCCTAAACAATCGAATTGCACCACAGGAGAAAGAAAATTATATAAAATATTTTAATGAAGAAAATTTTGATGCTGTTATTGGTGCAGGTGTTGAATATAGTCTACTTTTGGGCGAAATCAAGAAAGACATATCAGCAAAAACTATAGGATGGCAACACAGTACATACGGTTCATACTTTGAAAAAAGAGGAGCAACTGGATATGGATTGATGAAATATGTAAAAAAATGCTATTCAGCGTTGGATGATATTTGGGTTTTGACTAATTCTGACAAAAAAGAATTTGATAATAACTTGGATATAGAAAGCAAAGTGCTCTATAATCCACTTCCGAAAAATAACAACATTAGTACAACGTATGAAGAAGGATATGTCTTGTTTGCAGGGAGACTGGAACGAGAGCACAAAGGGTTGGACTACTTAATTGATGTAATAAAAAAAATTTCAGAAGAAGTCCCGAAGCTGAGAGTGACTATTATTGGAGATGGGCCATCACATAGTTGGCTAAAAGCTGAGATAGAAAAAACTGGATTAAAGGAGAAAGTTAATCTGTTGGGAACAACTGATAATGTTTATCAATTCTATAGCAAGGCTTCAGTAATGGTCCAGACTTCTCGATGGGAGGGCTTTGGAATGACAATACTAGAAGCTATGTCCTGCGGCATTCCAGTAGTGGCATTTCATAATTACGGCCCAGACGAAATAATTAGAGACTCGGTTGATGGATACCTTGTAGATCACTTCGATACAGAAGCATTTGCAAAAAAAGTTGCTGAAATATTAAAGCAACCAGAACGACGAAAACAAATGGGAAAATGTGCAATAGAAAGATCACGGGATTTTAGTTTGGAAAAGGTGCTTCCACTGTTTAAACGATATTTAGAGGAAGCAGCGAAGGAATTATAACATGAGCAAACCACTAAGCAAAAAGAAAGCATCTATGCTGAATATGGCACTTATGGGAGCATATCAGATTGTGACGGCATTATTCGGATTCGTTTTGCCAAGCATGATTTTGAACACCTATGGTGCAAGTTTACATGGTTATACAACAACTGTTTCTAATATTATGAGCTATGTAGCACTTGTTAATGCGGGATTGGCTCCTGCTGCAGTACAAGCCTTATATGCTCCTCTTGCTAAAAAAGATACATATAGATTAAATCAAGTTTTGAATGCTATTGACCATTTCTATACAGTTTCGGGATGCCTTTATACGATAGCGATAGCAATAATTGCAGGCGTATTACCATTTGTTTTGGCAAATCAGTTGCCCTCGATACTTATTGTGCTTTTGATGATTGTGATAGGCGCAAGCAGCACATTAGAATGCTTTATTTATAGTAAGTACAAAGTTCTCTTACAAGCAGATCAGAGGCTATTTGTAGTTTCTGTTGCCGATACCATAATGTATTTTGTTCGTGTTGGGCTTCAGGTATTTTTGATTTGGGCTAAGGCAAGTATTGTGATTGTAATGGCAATCCCTGCGGTTATGGTTATCTTCAGAATGATGATTTTGTCCATATACTGCCGAAACAATTATCCGGGATTGGATAAAAAGGTCGTGAGGGATAACTCAGCACTGTCAAAAAGATGGTCTGCGATGGCTCATCAATTAGCGGGTTTGGTTGTTTATAATACCGATGTTACGTTATTGACACTATTTGGAAGTCTTGTGCAGGTTAGTATATACTCTGTCTACAATTTGGTCTTTCAAAAACTGTATGAACTGTTGACGAACATTTTTTCGTCTGGAACTTTAGCGAGTTTTGGACAGCTGATGAGTGAAAATAAGAGAGAGTCACTACTACGAAATTATGATTTGTATGAATATGGCTATTATATTATAATAACATTTGTCTATGGCGTTTCAGCGTCAATGATTTTGCCTTTTGTTAGCGTTTACACGAAGAAATATACGGATATTCCTTATGTGGATGTAAAGCTTGCTGTCCTATTTATGCTGATAGGCTTTGCAAATAATATACGAATTCCTTGCTTGACAATGATTAACGCAGCGGGGCATTTCAAAGAAACGCAATGGCGGGCAATTTTAGAAGCTGTAATAAATATTACGGTTTCCATTTTACTGATTAAACCATTAGGTATGTATGGTCTGCTGATTGGAACTATATGTTCTTTTGCTTATAGAACAACAGATATTATTTATTACGCACATAAGCATATTCTAGATATATCCTGCAAAAAATCAGTTTTAAGAGTATTGAGAGTTGCGTTGGTAATTTCTCTTAATGTGATACTATATAAGTTGTTAGTTGGAAAATATGTTATGAATAGTTGGGGTGAGTGGATTATGTATGCTGTAATTGCAAGCATAATAGCACTTGTGACGGCTGGACTTATATATTTTATTACGGAAAGAAATCAGTTTTTGACTTGTATAAATATGATAATTAAGAGAAAAGTTAAGCGCTGATGATTAAAAAGGAGATAAAATGAACATTAAAGCTGTTGTGTCCAAAGTAGAAAACCACATCTATTGGAAAAAGATTGAATGGGGATTTTATGACAAAATGGATGATGAGTCATTCTTGAAAATGGCTTACAAAAGAAAATTCGGAAAAGAATTAGATTTGAAAAATCCAGTGACCTTTAATGAAAAGCTTCAATGGCTGAAACTTCATGATCGAAAGCCAGAGTATACAACGATGGTTGATAAATATGAAGCGAAAGCTTATATTGCTCAAAAAATTGGTAAAGAGTATGTGGTTCCAACATTAGGTGTTTGGGACAAATTTGATGATATTGACTTTACAAAGCTTCCGAATGCGTTTGTCTTGAAATGTACACATGATTCTGGTGGTCTGGTTATTTGTAAAGATAAAAGTAAACTTGACAGGGAAAAAGCAAGAAAAAAGATCAATAAATCTTTGCATTCTAATTATTTCGGGGGGGGGCGCGAATGGCCATATAAAAATGTAAAGCCTCGAATTATTGCAGAGCCTCTTCTTAAAGATGATGCAACGAAAGCGGGTGAGCAAGAGTGCTTGACGGATTATAAGTTTTTCTGTTTTGGTGGAATACCTAAAATTGTTTATATATCGAAAGACAAAGCAGAAAATCCGACGACGGACTTTTTTGATATGGATTATACTCACTTGCCGATTAGAATGCGAGATCCTAATTCGGATGTGTTACCTGAAAAACCGATTCGTTTTGATGAAATGAAAAAAATTGCAGCAGTATTGTCCAAAGGATTGCCCCATTTAAGAGTTGACTTCTACTGTGCGAATGGAAAGTTATATGTTGGAGAATTGACCTTTTACCATTGCAGTGGCTTTGCGCCGATTCAACCAGAAGAATGGGCGATTAAAATGGGGGAATGGATTAAACTTCCTACAAGTAAATAAGGATTTAATGCTTTGCTTTTCTGATTTTGTATGTTTTTTAATCAGGAGGAGCAAAATGAAATCGTTTATAGATAAATTGAAAAATCACATTTATTGGCTTAAAATATCTTCGGGATTTTATGATGGAATGGATGACGAGACGTTCTTGAAAATGGCCTATAAAAGAAAATTTGGTAAAGAACTTGACCTCAATAATCCTGTGACATTTAATGAAAAACTTCAATGGTTGAAATTGAACGATCAAAAGCCAGAATATACAGAGATGGTAGATAAATTTCTGGCAAAAAAATATGTGGCAAGTATAATAGGGCAAGAACATATTATTCCGACTTTAGGTGTTTGGAGTCATTTTGATGATATTGATTTTGATGAATTGCCAACGCAGTTTGTTCTAAAATGTACACACGATTCTGGTGGATTGGTTGTTTGCAAGGACAAAAACAACCTAAATAAAAAGGCAGCAAAAAAGAAAATAGAGAATTCCATGAAAACAAACTACTATAAAGGAGGACGTGAGTGGCCGTATAAAAATGTAAAGCCGCAGATTATTGCTGAGGAATACATGGAAGATATATCAGGTAATGGATTGACGGACTACAAATTTTATTGTTTTAATGGTGACCCTAAATATCTCTATGTCTCAAATGGAATGGATAACCATGAAACTGCTCGGTTGAGTTTTTTGACAATGAATTGGGAAAAAGCTCCGTTTGGCCGATCTGACTATCTTGAATTTGAAGTTCTTCCTCCAAAGCCTGCAAAATTCGATGAAATGGTGAAAATAGCAAAATCTTTATCCAGTGGGCATCCATTCCTACGGGTTGATTTATATGAGATAAACAATAAAGTATACTTCTCAGAACTGACGTTTTCACCCTGTGGTGGTTTTATGCCGTTTGTTCCTGAAGAATGGGATGCAAAGCTTGGAGAAATGGTGAATATAAGAAAAGTGAAGTGATTATTAAAGATAATGATAGAAAAGAAAAACTATTACGGAATAGATTTATTAAAGTTTATAATGGCGGTGTGTGTGGTCGCTATTCACACTCAGCCGCTTTATAGCGTACAGTCTATTGTGGTGCAACGATTATTTGACACGATTACTAGTTTGGCAGTGCCATATTTTTTCTCAGTATCAGGTTTTCTTCTGTTTTCAAAAATTGATGCGGATATATCGTGCAGGAAAAATATGGAGGTTTGTAAGAGGTATCTATCAAGAGTGCTCTCATTATATGTCATTTGGAATATTATTTATCTGCCAATAACTATTTTTGGATTCAAGGAAAATAATATGTCATTTGCAAGATATGTACTCGATTGTATAAGAGGATTTCTCTTTATAGGCCAACAATTTTACTCATGGCAACTTTGGTATTTACTGTCTGTGATTTTTGTGATTGCTTCAATTTGTATTATGGCTGAACATAAAATCAAAGATAAAAATATATTTAAGATTATGATGGCCATATTTTTAATGGGGGGGGGTATAGGAGTACTAACGGCAGTTGATTTCTCAGAATATAGAAAAATAGAGATGGTAATTAAGTGCATCAAATTTATATTTGGAAATGGGAGAATTCTGTCTGGATTTGGTTATATAGCAGTTGGATGGATTATTGCTCAAAAGAAAATATTATGTAGGCGGATTAGTGTAATTCTTGGTCTAATATTATTGGGGGCATTATATTTAGCAGGGGATACATGGGGCTTTTTGTTAAAGTTTATGATTGCTGGAATTTTATTGAGTGCTTCCTGTAAAATAACATTGCCACAGAATCCAATATGGGAACATATGAGATACGTTAGTGAAATAATCTATTTTACGCATATGTGGGTGGCGTTTGGTTATACACTGGTATTTCGTGAATTTAGATACTATGGAGCAGATATTTTCTTCGCATCTACATTGATTCCGATATTTTTATACTATATTCTATATCGTTCGCATATGCTGGACAAAGTCAAAATAATCCTGTGATAATATTGAAAATCCGTAGGAACATTCTGCCTACGGATTTTTTATGTTAGAAAGATCAATTTTTTTGGTCGATAATGCCATCAAACCGAAAATATGCCGGAAGTCTGAAATGTTCAATAAAGGCATGGTGCTGGGCGTGATAGTGCCTTAGATCATATCCCAGATGATGCAGTTCAAGAAGTTTTACCATCACCAGATTGAGGTGAATCCGTTTGGCTACAGAGATTTGCGCAGCGTCTAACCCGCGCTTCGTCATTTGATAGACTTCATCACTGTCCAGCATCAGGTGGGATGTGAAAGCGTTATGCTCGTAAAGAAGGATGTGCTTGTCCTTAATGGTCAGAAACTTGTCCAGGGTATGCAAGTCCATAAGCAGCTGATGCTCCAGATAATGCCCCAGCGCATAGCCGCACACCATCTGCTTCGTCTGTTTGTCCAGCTGGCGATTGATAAGGATCAATGGCTTATCAAAATAGAGCGAAAGTAAACCCAACATATCTTTAATGCGGGATGTTTCACTGATGTCCAGACTGCAACTGCGCGCAATCTGTTTGATGTTGCGAGTTCCGGCATTTTGGACAAGTTCGTTGGCGGCTTGGTGAATAAATGCAGAATCCATAATGTGATCTCCTTCCGGGGATAGCATAGTGAATAGAACAGTGGTTCACAGGTTCATTATTCGTTCCTTTTCTCGTTTTTGTTCTCGGTACTTAAAATAGGCTTTGTGCATTTCATACATGATGCCGTCCATATCCTGCGGGGTCAACTCTCCGCTGGCAAATAGCTCAGTAAGCTCAAATGCGAGATGCTGGGCTTCTATTTTGCCCTTTTTTCCGTAGGCTTCGGCGGCACGTTCGATAAATAAAGACTGATCCGGCTGTAAATAGGTCAGAGGTACATGGAATATATCGGCCATCTTTTCAAGCATTTCAATACTGCGAGGGTAGCGGCCATCACGCTCCCATCCAATGATCGTTCGTTTGTTGATACCCAGACATTGTGCCAATTCGTCCTGTGTTAAAGAATGTTTCTTTCGTAGATCGCGAACTTTCTCTCCAAATTTCATGTTTGCAACCTTTCTATGGCGTAGTTATCGTGCTGTAACAATGTGCAACGGGATTTGTAAATATTCAATCTGAAAGATGCAACGAATTTTCACATTTTCCTCTTGACACGGCGACACGACTTGCTTATAATATATGCTATATTCTATCATCTTTTGGATTATTATACCGTAAAAATCGTAAATATGCAAGCCGAAAAAGGTGAAAAAAGAGCGGAAGTTCAAAAGGTGAAATTGAATAAAAAAAGAAACTTAAACCAACACAAAGGAGGCCGTGAGAAGATGAGCAACGGAGAACATGAAATCCGCACCCCAAAGGGGCTGCGGATCGGGAATCGCAGTGTCGTTGATGGAAAGAATATGCTTCAGATTAAGCGTGGTGGCTGTGAAGATTATATTTCCGCTGAATCTCTGGTGGAGTGTATTCACGGCCTTCCCGTAATGAATATCGAATTTTTCACAGCAGAGAACCAACGGAAAGAAGCCTGAAGCAGAGTGCTTCATCGGACACTGAAAGCGCAGAGGTGGAATCTTAGGCGGCACCTGGTTAGCCGACCAGCTCCATCAGACGTTCTTTTGGGTCTACAATATAATATCTGTTTGTTTAGAGCGATACCGTAGCAATATGTGATATAGGCCGGAACAGAATGAGCGAATGC
>OGZO01001461.1_pt1 | contig 17324 bp, 12 predicted proteins | sample 1576721 | NCBI WGS metagenome assembly OGZO01 (sample SAMEA3541516, study PRJEB24748) | human gut metagenome | biome: human gut; feature: human-associated habitat; material: faeces | place: China | collected 2012 | reverse complement strand
GTGTGGTGTTTCGGTCTGCTACTACAGCAGTACACTGAACGTGACAGAGGAAATGGTGTTTATTCCTTATAATAAAAGTGCCGGGCTGTTAAAAGCTGATCTGGAAACGCTTTCTTATGTAAATGGTAAAAATGACCTCTATCTGATGGTGGACGGCAATATCTGGCATATCGGGCTGGAGGACAAGTCCAGCGAAATCGTAGTTTCCGGGATTAGCACGGCTGGCTGCAGGGTTGCGGAAAATGACAGTATGCTGGTATGGCAGAAGGATCTGAAGGATTATGGCAGCACGCTGGAATTCATGAATTTAAACAGCGGAAAGCTGACGGAACTCAAGGCGGGCGAAGGCAATTTTATTCAGGCGCTCGGCTTTATGGGGGAAGACCTGATCTACGGAATTGCGTCTGCAGAGCAGGTGCAGGAGGATGCGGTCGGCAATCAGCTGTTCCCGATGCATCAGATCAGGATCCAGGATTTTGAGGGAAATATTTTAAAATCCTATGAGCAGGCAGGGGTTTATGTGACGGGCTGCCGGATTGAGGAAAACCAGATCAGTCTGGAACGGATTTCCCTTGCGGACGGAAGGGTGACGGAGCTTTCGGAGGATCAGATTTTATATAATGATGAGATACCGGAGAGCAAAAATTATGCGGAGACAGCGTCCACGCAGGAGACGGAAAATATCGTACGAATTGTATTAAATTCCGTTCCGGATGCCAAAAAGGTCAAAATCCTCACTCCGAAGGAGGTCATCTTTGAAGGAAGCCGGGAAATTGCACTGAACGGGGAGGAGGATCAGAACCGCTATTATGTATATGGACAATATGGTGTGATCGGAATCGAAAAAGACCCTGCCGCAGCGGTGCGCAGAGCTTATGAAGCAGCTGGCGCGGTAACGGACGAGGCGGGCAGATATTTGAACAAACGCGACCGCCTGCACAGCTCGAACCAGATCATGGCGATTGATGGGGACTATGCGGACAATGAAAGAAGCAGCCTGGCGGTGTGTCTGGATACGATTTTCCAGTATGAAGGAATGGTGAAAAACAGCTCCTCGCTGCTGGCAGCCGGGCAGGACGTGCTGACGATTCTGGAAGAAAATTTAGACAATCGGACGGTGTTAAACCTCCAGGGCTGTACGTTGGATATGGTGTTATATTATCCTGACCGGGAAATCCCGGTGCTTGCAGTGATGCAGGACGGCAGTGCAGTGCTGGTGATCGGCTTCAACGAGCAGAATGTCGTTTTGATGGACCCGCTGACCGGAGCTGTCTACAAAAAGGGCATGAACGATGCGCGGAGCATGTTTGAAGAAAACGGGAACCGGTTTATTGCATATTCATGACAATAGAATGCTCGCAGAGCGTGCATTCTATTGCAGGTAAAGAAAAAAGGTATCGTAACCTCCAAAAAGCAGGAGGACGATACCTTTTTTGTGTATTTGCCGTTTAAACGGGGAACAACTGGTTTTTGTATTTTTTCAGCGCAGCCAACAGAATCAGTCCGAAGATACCGCAGGAAATGATTTCCCCTGCCGTTACGGTAATCACGGAAAACCACATCGGAAGGATGCCGTAAGCGTATTTTAACACAGGCGGGATAATCACGGCGTTTGCCAGGATAGGCGGCAGAGGGGACAGCCAGGTGAAAAGCTTTTTCTGCTTTTCGTCCTTGCCGAAGGCTGCTTTTCCAAGCATCCATGTGCCGATTGCACCGATCAGGGTTGCAAGGGAACCAAAAATGATATCGGGCAGCATGGCACCGGTCACGAGGTTGGCGATCAGACAGCCGATAAAGAGTCCGGGAACTGCGGCGGGAGTCAGAAAGGGAAGGACGGTGAGGGCTTCCGAGAAGCGAACCTGAATGTTGCCGCTGGCGATGCCGAGGGCATTGGCGATCATCGTAAGAACGACGTAGAGGGCAGCAATCATCGCTGCCTGTGTGAGGTACAGAACATTTTTGTTTTTCATTTGTTTTCTCCTTTAGTTTTGTTTTACGAGTGGAAGGTCACGAACACTCGGTATGATTTATGACGATAGAATTTTGCAGAGCGCATATTCTGTTGTCATGCCTGTACAATCATATAGCAGGAAATGCAGATTGGCAAGCAGAAAATTGCAGGTAGGGGTATGGGAGGGGGAAAAGTTACCGTTCACTCGCACCATTCGCAAAAGCGCATTTTCGATGCTTTCCGCTGCTTCGCAGCTCATTTTTGCTCATAAAATGGCGCTCCCTTCGAGGTTTCTTGTGCACAGATTCTCACGCGAGCATGGAATCTGCCCACAAGAAACCACGAGTGAACTGTAACATACGTTGTAAAGTTTTTATAAATTCGAATGGCGACAGATTGAATTTGGAAAAAGTATTTTGTATAATAAAGCTACAGTTCCTGCTGATAGGAATATTTTAGAAATCGGGAAATCAGATAATCTATTATAAGCGGAGCATCGTATAGCGGTGTATCCGGCTTTCTTCTATCTTTTCAAGCCAGAATCGGCGAATGATTTCCGTGAGTCAATGAACCGAAGATTAAGCGCGCAAACCTTGGTGAATACCGTGAAAATGAACAGAAGCGGCAGATGCGTTTCCTTTGCTTTCACAAAAAACTGAATAGAAGCAATCCAAACACGCCGGATGAACTGAAAATCTGCATCCGTGCGGCACGAAAAGAATTAAAATATGGCATTCCGATTCTGAAAGTAAAAAATTACACGCTGGAGGATATCTTTGAACGGCGTTTATGGATGCTGATTCCATTTTATATCTTCCGGTATGAAAAAGAACTGTCGCAGATCGACAGCGATGAAGATAGGCTTAAAAAGCTGAGAAAAGAATATGAACGTGTGGCAGAAATGCTGGATCAGGAGTGTAAAAACGGACGCATGAGGTCAGTCACAGGTGGGGCGTTGTGTGAACTGTCCCGTACTGTTGTGGAAAAACTGGCGTCAAAATATGAAAATGTGGAAAAGGAGGTGGCTGAAGTTATGGGAGGAAAGGTATTAACTTATCGATCAAAAGAACTTTATCAGGAAGCTCTGGCGAAAGGAATTGAACAAGGTCTTGCGAACCTTGCAGCGGGCAAATACCAGAAGGGCGAGAGCATAGAGAAGATTGCCGATGATCTTCTGATGAGTACATCAGAGGTAGAAAAACTCTTAAATCATCAGAAGGAAGCTTAAGAAGGCTTAAAGCATGGCTGCCGCATCTGCATCAATAAATTTTTTCAGTGCGGTAGCACCCTTTGGGAAAATTCTGCATTTATGCAGACTGAAAGCTAGTCACAAGCGGAGCGTTATGCAAGCTGTCCCTACAATGTTGTGGAAAAACAGATAGCAAAATACGAAAATATGGAAAGGAAAGTCACGGAAGTTATGGGAGGAACAGTACTGAATTACGGATCAAAAGAACTTTATCTGGAAGCTTATAAAGCTGGATGGGAAAAAGGATGGAAAGCTGGATGGGAAGTTGGATGGGAAAAGGGATTGAAAGAATGGCGAATTGATCTCGTAACCAGAAAATACCAGCGGGGCGAGAGCATAGAGAAGATTGCCGATGACCTTCTGATGAGCACAGTAGAGGTAGAAGAACTCTTAAATAACCAGGAGGAAGCGGACGATGATAGTTTTCGGATGGGTTCACTAGAGATAGCAGCGCTCTTGGGACACTGGAAATGGTTTTAAAAGTGGATTCTGTCTTTCATTAAAACGTAACTTGTAAAAAGTCGACATGATTTGTCCGAAATGACTTGAAAGAGTATTAAAAAGTAAAAATCGCCCCATCCGCAGTTAAAAAATACCTGCTGGATAGGGCGATTGATATGTCAGAACAAATTATTCTGCGTCAATGGATTTACCCTGCTCAACTACACAGATGTTGGTCTTGCCGGGGTTGATTTCGATTTCGTTGCCGTTGTCGTCATAGAACTTGGTCGGTGCGAAGTCGCTGGTCTTTTTCCAGGTTACATGGATGCCCTTGCCGTTTGTGAAGTAGTAGCCGTCTTTGGTGTCGTCGTGGCACTGGAAAGACAGATAACCCTTCGCATCACGGGTTTCATAATAAGCAAACTGAACTAAAACGTTCTTGAATGCCAGCTGTTTGTTATTGGCGCCGTCCATATGCTTCTGGTCGCCTTTCTGCATACCCTGGAAGCGATAGTACAGACCATCTTCTTCGTTATATTCGAAATAGGTCTTGGTAATCGGGTAAGCGCCTGCCAGATCGATCTTGGTTGCAGGGATTGCACTGCTTCCGTACTGTTCCAGCGTGTTCGGATTGTTTGTGGAAGCGAATTTGAAGTGATCGCTCTGATAGTTCTCAGTATAGGTTTCGGAATAGCCGAGCGCCTGAGCGGCTTTGTCGATACGGTCGCCGCTTGTATAAGCATTATGCGGAGCTTTACGGTCGCTGGTGCGGTAGAAGGCTGCGTCATACAGACCTTTTTTCTGGGAAGGGTCGCTTGCCAGAACAGCACCGGTGATATTATTGGTAGTAGGATCATTGATCGCGTTCAGAATGTAGAACGGACCGCCGATATGGCAGTAAATTGCATCCCATTCTTTTGCCCAGTAAACATAATAATCGCGGCAGCTTCTGATATTGCCGATGCGTTCAATGTTTTTCCAATCCTTGAAAACAGCCATCAGACGGGTCATGTTGCCTTCTACGCTGCATTCATACAGGATATCAGCATTGGAAAGCCCGTAGTGCGGGAGCGCTGCATTTTCATCGGGGATCATAACTGCGATCGGACGCTGATCTGCGAGATCGCCGCTGATCCATTCGCCGGTCAGGTCACTTTTTACCATGCCTTCTTCCGGAGGAACATCCTCATCAACGGTTTCTGTTTCCGTCTCAGATTCTGTTTCAGCAGGAGCGGCAGTGCTTTCCTGCACCTCAGCTACCGGAACGGTTTCTACGGTGTCATTTTTGCTTCCGCAGCCGAACAGCATGGATGCGCATGTCAGACCGGTCAGCAGAAATACAGCCAGTTTCTTCATTTTGGTTCCTCTCTTTCTTATAAATCGTCGAATGCGGAAAACGGAAATCCATACACAGGATATCCTACTGCCCGCACAAAAAAGTGTGAAGCGTCTCTGCGTCACACAACTGTAACAATTATAGCGTAGCAAAATTGGTTTGTCACTACATAAAACGATATTAAATCTTAATTATTCCTGTATACGATAAAGCCTCACTCAGATCCTTTAAGAGTTCTTTGAAAGGTGGAAGATAGTCGGGGATACAGGCTATATCCACGAACTATTCTGCTTCCTTCGAACGTGTCTGCAGAATGGCATGGACGAACTGAATTCATGACAATAGAATGCTCGCAGAGCGTGCATTCTATTGTTTTACGAAACTGTGTGAATGCTTCCTTGAGTTATGCAGAAAAATAAATTAAAATAGAACATGGTACTATTATAAAAAGAAATATTTATCAAAAAACAACGCATGATAGAACTGCAGAACGTAAATCTGCGTCTGCGGGCAGGAGGGAATGTGAAGAAACGAAACTGGTATCTGATCCTTGGTATGCTGCTTTTGGTGCAGCTGATTGCGATTTTCTATTTTGGAAGTAAAAAAGCAGGGTTCCATTATGATGAATATTATTCCTATTATTCCTCCAACGTGTCGATCGGTCTGGTGCCGACCGACCGGGAGTGGAAGCCGGGCAGCGAGATTGCGGACGAATTCCGGGTTCTGCCGGGGCAGCGGTTTCAGTATGGGACGGTTACGCGCATGCAGACCTATGACGTGCATCCGCCGTTTTACTATCTGCTGCTGCATACGGTATGCTCGCTGTTTCCCGGAAGGTTCAGCAAATGGTCAGGAATTGGACTGAATATAGTGCTTTTCGTTCTGAGCTGGAGTGTGCTGGCGAAGCTGACGCGGCGGATTGTGACGGGTGCGCTGAGGAGCGCGGCTGCGCCTGGTGGGAAAGCGCAGACCTGTGTAACGGCGGCGGACGTTCCGGAGCGTATTACGCGAGTGATGATTTTCGGAGTGTGCCTCCTGTATGGTTTTAACCCGGCGGTTTATTCCGGCGTTATGCTGGTTCGAATGTATATGCTTCTGGCTCTGTGGATTTTGCTCGTGACCTGGCTGCATGTAAAAAGCCTGCAGGAGAGAAAACGCGGGTTTTCCTTTTATCTGCCGCTGATGGCGGTTGTTTATCTTGGTTTTCTGACGCATTACTATTTTGCTGTTTATCTGTTTTTCCTGGCAGCGGCGATGGAGCTGTATCTGCTGTTGGAACGTGCAGAGCAGAAAAGCTGGGGGCAGAAATGGAAAGACTGCCTCATTTATGCGACTGCTGTGATCGGAGCGATGGTACTTGCCGTAGTCAGCTATCCGGCGTGTCTGAGCCATATTTTTCGGGGATACCGGGGGACGGAAGCGATGGGTGCGTTCTTCGACCTTGGCAATACGCTTGGAAGATTCCGGTTCTTCGCAGGACTGCTCAATGAATATGCCTTCGGGTCGATGCTGTACGGATTTGTTCTGCTGCTTGTCCTGATGGCGCTGACGGTCTGGGGAATTGGACGGATGAAAGCCGGACGGAAAGCTGTCGCTGCGACTGCGCAGAAATCTGGGCAGCAGACAGCAGAGCACGCAGCCGCGCAGGAAAATTCGAACCGGCAGGCTGACGCTTCCCGCGAATCATTCTGGGAAGCACGGCGTGTTTTCTGGATTCCGGCGGCAGCAGTACTCGGTTATTTTCTTGTCGTGACCAAAACAGCACTCCTGACGGCGGAGGAAGCGAACCGATATCAGATTCCGGTTTACGGGCTGATTTTGCTGCTGATGATGGTTATATTTGTACTGCTCGGACAGAAGCTTTTCGTATTGACTATGAGAAAAGGGACTGCTGTAAAAAGCGCTGCGGGGAAAATCAGCGATACCAGAGATACATCTGCTCCGGGAAAACGGTCCGTGCACGATAAAGCAGCCGGCTATGTACTTCTGATAGTATTTCTGGTGCTGGCAACAGGACAGATTCGAGGGCTGGCGGATGGAAAGGTGCTGTTTCTTTATGAAGAGGACACAGAAAACATTGCGTTTGCGCAGGAGCATAAAGAGAAACCGGTCGTTTATTTTTATAATCCCAACCTGACCTGGATGATCTGGGACGATTCACTGGAGCTGATGCAGTATGATGAAATTTATTTTGCGAGCCTTGCAGATGTTTCGACTGTGGAGGATGATACAATCCGGCAGGCGGATCAGGTGCTTGTATATGTTTCCAGAATGGAGCAGACTGAGGAGGCGCTGCAGGCCGTTGCAGATGGAATGGGCGGTGATGTGAAGATGGAAAAGATCAGAGAGCTGCTGTATTGTGACCTGTATTTGATAGCAAGAAAGTAATGCATGCTCTGTGAGCATGCTATTATCAGGAATAAAAAGACTCCCGTTCCGGTGGCAAATGAAGAAGGAATCATTCTCCATTTGTCACCGGAAATGGGAGTTTTTTCATGATAATCGTTTTACTCAGCAGCGCTTTCCGCCTGGGCTGCTTCCCCATCAGCTGCAGTGCTTTCCGTGCCAGCCGCATCTGTTTCTTCAGCAGCGCTTTCTGTATCTGTGTCCTCTGTTTTGGCTGCGGTACTTTCTTCTACAGTGCCTTCTTCTACAGTGCTTTCTTCAGCTGTAGTTGTTTCGATTACGCTTTCGACAGTGGTTTCTGTTTCTGTCGGCGTCTCTGTCTTGGGAGTATAGTGGCGGTAAATTGCAAAAGCAATCGCAAGTACGATTACTGCAAGTACGAAATAACTGCAGATGCGAAGGAGCTTTTTTCGTTTCTTTTCCTTCTCCAGACGTTCTTTGCGATGCGCTTTTTCCTGTTTATAACGGTCTACTTTTTGTTGGCTCATTTTAATCTCCATTCCGCAGGCGCTTTGCGCCGAAGGAACCGCGAGCAGAACTTCCAGTTCTGCTCTGCGATCCTAGCTACTTTGTGACGCCTGCGGCACAAATAGCTGTGTGAAAAATAAGCGATCACGCTTATTTTTCACATTATGTCCTCCATCAAATTTCTTAGTTATCACTATACAGAATAACTGTGAAAATTCTGTGTCAGGAGGGCAGATTTTTACGGGAAAAAACGTTATAACGCAGATGCGCCTTCCTACAGACACGAAAGTTGTATGCAGGAAGGCGCAAGCAGATAAAGATTTAACCGAGGAACAGGCCGTACAATACGGCGATCAGGATGCCGAGCAACGCGCCGACAAACACCTGTAAAGGGGTATGGCCAACGAATTCCTTGAGCTTTTCTTCGTAGGAGATCGGCTGCCCCATCTTTTCCCAGAATTCCATCATTTCATTGATGACCTGTGCCTGGAGACCGGTTTCCCGGCGCACCCCTCTGGCGTCATACATAACGATAATCGCTACAATAGCGGCAATGGCGAATTCAAAGCTGCTGCCGCCGTATTGCATTCCGGCAGCGGTTGCGAGTGCGCAGACAGTGGCGGAATGGGAGCTGGGCATGCCGCCGCTTCCGACTAAACGTTCCGGATCAAAGCTTTTGGTGATACAGGTATAAATCACTGTTTTGATGACCTGTGCAGCGAACCACCCCGTAACTGCGGACATAAAAACCGTGTTGTGAATCAGTGCGTTAAAAAAGTCCATAAAATACCTCTTTCTCTTTGGAAACTAAATTAGGCAAAATGCCATCCCCTGATTTTTTATTTTACACTTTTTTTGTCAGTTTTACAACGTTTCCCATCTCATTTTTGCAGACGGGAGGTTTGAAGATGGCAATACGGCAGCGCAATGAAAAACGGCGCGGCAAGGATGAGCGGATAAGCGTAGCGCAGATCGGAGGCGACAGGAGTTGCCAGAAGCAGGGTAAGCACAGTTCCGATAAACGGTACAAAGAGCACGAGAAACCGCCGCTGTCCGTATAAAAACTGATATGCGGCAAAATACAGGACAGCCCAGAAGTACGCGCCGATGCTCCACAAAATACCGTAAACCGGAAGCATATCAGGAAGCTTTAAAAGAATTTCACTGATTTTGACCGGAAACTGACCCCGCAGAAGATGCGGCCAGGAAAGTCCGATTTCGTTCGGAGAAATCCCTTCATTCGTGCGTAAAGCAGCCGGGGCGGGGAACCAGTATCCTTTTGTCTGATCGATAAAGGCCTGGAGATAGTCGCCCGGGTAAGAAATACCGAGCTGAACCCAGAGGGTGAAATATTTTGAAGGATTCCGGATGATCGCATCGGCATGGTTGTAGGAGACGAGTGCCTTGATGGGATCGGAGATCACCGGATTGTAATACTCCGGAATCAGGGAAGTATCGACTACATCATCGATGAGCATTTCCTGCTCTGCGCTCAGCTGTCGACCGTTAGAAACGACACAGGCAATCTGCTGCAGAGGAATGGAGAGGGATTCTGTAAAGGAAGCGCGCTCAACATGGCAGGCAGTGTATACAGGGCCGGTGATGATCAGGGATAAAAGGAGTATGCCGACCTGCACGGCAAACATTTTTTTCCATGTCCGGCGAAATGCGAACAGAACAAACGGGAGGGTGAACAGGAAAATATAAAGCCCGTTTGAACGCAGGGTGCAGACGAAAAAGCCGGAAAGGGAAAGCCCTGCCCAGATGCCCGGACGGTTATCCGGGGTGCAGAGCAGTTCATATAAAAAGCAAAGATATAACAGCATAAATCCGGAAAAAAGAATATCTTTCCAGACGGTTACGGCAAAAATTGCGTGAAATGGAACGAGCCCCCAGAAACAAAAAGACAGAATCAGCCAGAGGCGTGAAGCGCCTGATCTTGCGAGGAGGGATAGCGTATAGGTTTCAATAGCGGCCATAGTGCACATCTGGAACAATACATAACAGGCGATTCCGGTGTTTATGCTTCCGGTCAGAAAAAATCCGATATGGTAAAACAGGGAGAACAAAAGCGTGTGCAGGATCGGGTGGTGGTTACTGAGCGGGATCAGGCCGGTAGCCTGGGAAAACTGGCTGATGCTGTCCGGGGTCAGAACACCGGGGAACTGGTACAGAAACCAGAACAGCCAGCAGAAGAGCAGACCGAAGTAACAGAGCAGCTTCTGTTTGCGGGACAGGGCATGCACTGCAGATATGGCTGGGGGTACAGGACATGCACCGTCAGGCTGCTGCAAAGTGTTTTGGGCAAAACGCCGCTGCTGTCTGGATGCAAGAAACAGCATGGACAGTTCACAGAATCGGAAGAATATAAAATACAGACCGATAACCGCAGCCGCCAGGAATGCAAGTCTGAATATGCGGCTGTCAAAGCTGCCGGACAGTTCAGCATGCTTTGCTGCTGCATAAAATAAGGTGTAGAGAACTGCGAGAAGTCTGCATATTGGATAAAAATGGCGCGGAAGCACAGAAGAAGCTGCTCCGATATTCGTCAGCCTTTGCGTCAGCGTTGGAGAAAAAAGGAGGAGCATGCCTGCAAAGATCAGGACAGAAAAAATATCTGCCGGATGGATGGAACCGATATCGCATAGTGCAAAGGCTGCAAAAAACGCTGCAGTAATTCGAGTGATACCGGGCTTCTGGAATGAAATTATATTAGTCATATTAGTCATAAGATAGGAGTCCTCCTGGAAAGCAATGAATGATTTTGAGTAACTGTTCAGTAGGTCTGCGCATTTACTGCGCTGACCGTAGGAAAACTCAGACTAGAAGGCAAAAATCCTATCGGCATAGCCGATTTGGAATGGATTTTTGCGCGTATCTGTGAGGGCACTGAACAGTTACGATTTTGATCTGTATATGGATTCAGTTTAGTGTCAGTGAGGGAAAAAAGCAAGAAAATTACCCGGAAAATGGAGCACCGCCATTTCCTTGACATGAAATGGGGGCAATGGTACATTTAATGCATCAGACAGGGGTATCAAAATTATGATAATGATTTTAATGGAATGGGCGTATATGGCGACGTTGTCGTTTCTGATGGGCTTTGTGTGTCTTGCACCGTTTCGAAAAAAGGGCGGTTGTCAGATTCATAGCGCAGTAACCTATATGATGGCGGGGCTGCTCGTATTGAATGTGTATGCAGAGTATTTCAGCCTGTTTGCCGGCGTTGGCTTCTGGGCAAGCCTGATTGCCGTTTTTGCTGCGGTCATCGGCGGAATGCTGCTGCGTCGGGATTTGGCGGATTTTTTCAAAATTTCGAAAACGCAGGCATGTCAGAAAAAAACGGAAAGAAGCGACGAAGGGCTTGAAAACTCAAAAAGCCTTTGGCGCAAAAAAAACAAAGCCGTCTGGCTGCTGTATGCCGGTCTGACGCTTTTATTTGCATACGGCTCGTCGAGGGGCTATATGCACTACGATACGGGACTGTATCATGCACAGGCAATTCGATGGATTGAAGAGTACGGCGTTGTGCCGGGGCTTGCGAATCTGCACAGCCGGTTCGGTTACAACAGCGCTTCCTTTGCACTCAGCGCCTTCTTTAACGAGACGTGGCTGATCGGACGGCCGATGCACTGCGTGGCTGGATTTTTTGCGCTGCTGTGCGCGTGTAAATGCGCGGCAGGTCTTATGGCATTTTGGAAACGAAAAAAAGTGCGAATATCGGATTTTTTATCTATCGGCGGGATCTTTTATCTGATAGCAGTGTTCCGGGAGATGGTTTCCCCGGCGTCCGATTATTTTGCAATGTTGGTTTTATTCTGGGTAATAATGACCTGGGTGGAACTGTGGGAGCAGGAAAGGGACTGTCCCATCGGGGAAAAGCAAACCGTGCCTTACGCGCTGCTGAGTCTGTATCTGGTGTATGCGGCGACGGTGAAGCTGTCCACAGCGGTAATTTTGCTTCTGGTCCTGTATCCGGCGGTGTTGCTGCTTAGGCAGAAAAAATGGCTGCAGATTGCAGGCTATATTGCGCTGGGACTTCTGATTGCATTTCCGTATCTGGCGCGGAATGTGCTGATTTCCGGCTGGCTGTTTTATCCGTTTACGTTTTTGGACTGGTTTCCGGTAGACTGGAAAATTTCCAAAGGCTATGCGGACAGCGACGCAAAGGAAATCCAGGCGTATGCGCGGGAGATTTACAATGTTTATCAGCTGGATCAGCCGTTAAAGCAGTGGCTGCCGAACTGGTTTGCAGCGCAGGATGGATTCGATAAGCTTCTGGTGCTGGCAGGCTGGGCAGCGATCCCGGTGAGTGCAGTGCTGGCGGTGCTCGGAGCTGTGCGTGCAGTCAGAGCAGGCCAGGTGACAGTCGCGCCCCATGTGGACGGCGCTGTGTCTGAACGAGAAATCGGCGCACCCTTGCCCGCCCGCCGAGTCGCACATCTTACGCCCTTGTGTTTTTCCCTGCTTCAGCTGTGTGCAGTGGTCGGTTTTTTCTTCTGGCAGCTCGGGGCGCCGCTGGTGCGGTACGGATATTTTTATGTGTTGTTTTTGCCGCTGACGGTGTTTGGAAGCCTGTATTGTATGGCGGCGGAAAAGCTGGCTGGTTCAGAACAGGGACACAATGGGCGTAAATGGTTGAAAAATGCCGGATATTGGGCATTTGTGGGATTGCTGGTAGCATTTTTTACCTATAAGGGGTATAATCTGATACAGATGGTTCGGGAGCTGGCATATGAGCCGTATTATCTGTGGCAGCAGGATTATGTAGATGGATCTGCGGAGACCTACGAGGTGGATGGTGTGACGATCTATGTGCCGACGGACAGAGGGCAGATCGGGTATAACAAATTCCCGTCATCCCCAATCGTACAGGATATCGAGCTGCGGGGCAACTCGATTCGGGACGGCTTCCGGAAAAAGCCGAAATGATCCGGCAAAATAGAAGCGATCCGGAAAAAGCCGAAAAGGATTTGTAAAAATGCATGGAATGGGCTGACGGAAGCGCAGCACTTCAGAAAGGAAATACAACATGAAAACCTATGGCGTAATTATGGCGGGCGGGGGCGGAACCCGTTTCTGGCCGCTGAGTACAAAGGCAGAGCCGAAACAGTTTTTAAACCTGTCCGGCAAAGATATTCTGGTTAACGAGACGATCGACAGACAGCATGACCTGATGGATCAGAAGGACATTTTTATTGTGACCAATGAGACACAGGCAAAGATGATGAAGGAGCGCACAGCAGGCAGAATTGCGGCAGATCATATTCTGGCAGAGCCTGCGGCGCGCAATACAGCAGCGTGTATCGGTTATGCGGCAATGGAAATTCTGCATAAATACGGTGACGGCGTGATGTGCATTTTTGCGGCGGACGCTTATATCCGTGATGAGGCGGAATACACCCGCGTGATGAAAGAAGCGGTTCGTGCAGTGGAAGAGACGGACGCACTTGTGACGATCGGGATTCATCCGACGTTTCCCTCGACCGGCTATGGTTATATCCGCAGCGTGGAAGAGGCTGGAAAAGTATGGCGTAAGGTAGAAGAATTTGTGGAAAAACCGGATTTGGAAACGGCGAAAAGCTATCTGGCATCCGGCAGTTATGCGTGGAACAGCGGCATGTTTGTCTGGAAAGCTTCCACGATTCTTCACTATTTCGAAGAACTTCTGCCGGATGTGTACGCCTGTCTGAAACAGATCGGGGCAGCGCTCGGCACAGAAAAAGAGCAGGAGGTTCTGCATGAGGTTTATCCGACCATCCCGAAGATTTCCGTGGATTACGGCATTATGGAGCGCGCAAAGGGTGTTCTGATGCTGGAAGGAGATTTCGGCTGGAACGACGTTGGCAGCTGGGATATGCTGGATGCAGTGCGCACTCGGGATGCTGCCGGTAACATCAGCTCCGGCGATACGCTGCTTCTGGACGCGAAAAACTGCGTTGTATACGGCGGTAAAAAGCTGATCGCCGCAGTCGGCGTTGAAAACCTGGTCATCGTAGAGGGCAGGGATTCGATTCTGGTCTGCCCTGTCGATCAGGCACAGCGCGTCAAGGAAGTCGTTGAGACGCTGGAAAAAGAAGGCAGGACGGAACGGCTTTAAACGGCGAAAAAACGCGAAATATCACGACCGTTTTCCGTTTGGTTTCCAAAATCTGAGTGTTAGAATAAAGTAGAAAGCAGCGGCAGAATGTTCACAGTGCGGTCACACTGTTGGTGCGGAAAAAAGACTCAGAGGAGGAATCAGAAATGGCTGCAGAATGGAAAGAAACACTCGAAACGGAGCGGGAGATATCGGCGTTTATGCTGGAACTTGGGATTCCGGCGCATTTGAGGGGATATTATTATCTGAGGGAGGCGGTTTTGCTGGCCGTCTCGGATATGGAACTGGTTGGCAGCGTGACGAAGCTGTTATATCCGGTGATCGCAAGGCGTTACAAAACAACGCTTCAGCGGGTGGAACGCGCGATCCGAAACGCGGTGGAGGTGTCCTGGGAACGGGGCAATCCAGAGGTGTTTGAGGATCTGTTCGGGTTCAGCCGGGAGACGGGCGCGCCGAGGCCGACAAACAGCGAATACATAGCGAGAATTGCGGACAAGATAAGAATGGACGCAACTACAGGAGAGAAAATTGAAAAATAAAATTTTTCAATCACGAGATTTGTGTCTGCGTGCGCTTGACACAAACACGGCATGCGCAAAAAGCGTGCGCAGGAATGAGAGGAAAACATGTTACTGAGCGTAATCGTACCTTGCTATAATGAAGAGGAAAACGTTCCGATTTTTTATGAGGAAATGATGAAAAATTCCGCTTTTTTGGAGCAGGAAAAACTGGAGCTGGAAATTATTTATATTGATGATGGTTCCAAGGACAATACCGCAGCGGAGGTTCGGAAGCTTCACGAAAAGGATGAACGGGTGCATTTGGTGTCCTTTTCCCGCAACTTTGGCAAGGAAGCAGGAATTTATGCGGGCTTCCAGAAAGCAAAGGGGGACTATGTCGTGATGATGGACGCTGATCTGCAGGATCCTCCGTCACTTTTACCGGAGATGTTTTCCTACATTAAGCAGGGCTACGACAGTGTGGCGACAAGACGTGTGACCCGAAAAGGCGAACCTCCGATCCGGTCGTTTTTTGCAAGGATGTTTTACCGCATCATGAATAAAATTTCCAAAACGGAGATCGTGGACGGCGCACGCGACTATCGCCTGATGACGAGACAGGTTGTGGATTCGATTCTTTCGATGTGCGAATATAACCGTTTTACGAAAGGAATTTTCGGCTGGGTCGGCTATGAGACGAAGTGGCTGGAGTATGAAAACGTGGAACGCACCCACGGCGAGACAAAATGGAGCTTCTGGAAGCTGTTTTTGTATTCGCTGGATGGAATTACCGCATTTTCAACAGTGCCGCTGGCAATTTCGTCTATCATGGGCGTTGTGTTCTGCATTATAGCATTTGTGGCGATCATCGCCCTGATTATCAAAAACCTGATTTACCATGATCCGACGCCCGGCTGGCCGTCGATGGTATGCATTATTCTGTTGGTTTCCGGCGTGCAGCTTTTTTGCCTGGGAATCGTGGGACAGTATCTGTCCAAGACCTATCTGGAAGTGAAAAAGCGTCCGATTTATCTGGTAAAGGAAGAACTGTAATGAATTATGAGAACCTGATCAGCATTGTGATGCCGGTTTTTAACGCCCAGGCGTATCTGGAGGAAGCGCTGGAATCGGTTCGCCGCCAGACATGGACGGACTGGGAGCTGCTGGTGGTAGACGATCATTCTACGGACGGGAGCGCAGGTCTTGTGTCAGAAATCTGCAGAAAAGACGCGCGAATTCGGCTTCTTTCCCAGACGGACGGGGTAAAGGGCGCGGCAAATGCAAGAAATTTCGGGACAGCACATGCAAATGGACGTTATCTCGCATTTATGGATGCGGACGATATCTGGCGGGTGGACAAGCTGGAACGGGAAATGGCTTTTTTGCGGGAAAAAGACGCAGCCTTTGTATTTTGCTCGTATGAATTTGGAGACGAGCATGCGGTCGGAACCGGCAAAATCGTGCGGGTTCCCGATCAGTTGACTTATCAGAAAGCGCTCAGCCGGACGGTCATTTTTACGAGCACGGTGCTGTTTGACTGTGAAAAAATTGACAAGGCGCTTTTGCAGATGCCGGACGTGCCGAGCGAGGACACGGCGATGTGGTGGCAGATTTTAAGAAACGGACACGTCGCTTACGGGTTAAAGGAAAATTTGGTGATCTACAGAAGACCGGAAAAATCCCTTTCCTCGAACAAGCTCCGGGCGATTACAAGAATCTGGGGACTTTACCGGAAACAGGAAAAAATGTCGGTGATCGCAAGCGCAGCATATTTTTGTATGTGGGCGGTGCGCGCTGTGTGGAGAAGAATATAGCGGGAGAACGGAAGATGAAGAAAAACGATTCTGTCAAGCGACTGATTATTCTGGCGCTTGGGCTGATTGGGCTGTGCGTGCTGACTGCTTTTTATGCGCACGACTGGTTCGCCTATTATTATCATCATATTGCATGGAAAACACATAACCGTTTTAATGTAAACGGTCATTTGCTGATTGTTGCACTGTATTTCATATTGCTCTTTTTCTTTTCCAATACTTATGGAGCACTTAAAATCGGCTATCTGAAGCCGCTGGATATTTTCCTGTCTCAGCTGTTTTCCCTTCTGTGCGTCAATGTAATCAGCTATGCGCAGCTGTCCCTGATGTACGGCTGGTTTATCATCGGCGGGGCGCATATGGTGTCGATGATGCTGTATCAGCTGTTGTTTGCAGGGCTGTGGGGCTGGCTGTGCAATCTGATTTATCGTCGCGCGTTTCCTCCGCGGGAGCTGCTTTTGGTGCACGGCGAGCGCCCGGTAGAGGATATCCTTGGAAAATTTGCAGGACGGAAGGATAAATATCATGTTGCAAAGTGCATGAATATCAAAGAGGGGTACGATGCGGTGATCCGCGAGGTCGGAAAGTATGATGCGGTCGTTCTCTGGGATATTCATACGATGGACAGAAACGTGCTGCTCAAATATTGCTATAGCCATTCGATCCGCGTTTATATGATGCCGAAGATTCCGGATGTGCTGGTAAAGGGAAGCGAGCAGCTGCACCTGTTTGATACGCCGATTCTGCTGACGAGGGAATATGCGCTGAGCGTAGAACAGAGAATTGCAAAACGGTTTATCGATGTAGTATGTTCGCTGATCCTGATTGTTGTGACATCGCCGATCATGCTGATTACGGCGGTGGTGATCAAGCTGTATGATAAAGGTCCTGTGCTGTACAAGCAGGTCCGCTGCACGAAGGATGCGAAAGAATTTTATATTCTGAAATTCCGCAGCATGCGCGTGGATGCAGAAAAGGACGGTGTGGCGCGGCTTGCCGCCAAAAACGATTCCCGGATTACGCCGGTGGGCAAATTTATCCGTGCGGTTCGTATCGACG
>OGZO01001457.1_pt1 | contig 17351 bp, 15 predicted proteins | sample 1576721 | NCBI WGS metagenome assembly OGZO01 (sample SAMEA3541516, study PRJEB24748) | human gut metagenome | biome: human gut; feature: human-associated habitat; material: faeces | place: China | collected 2012 | reverse complement strand
AGAGGCTAAAAAGCTTGACGAAGAGAACAAGGATCCTTCTCCGGCATGAGCTGGGACAATGTCCGCACGATGGCCGTGGTCTGCGGCGCGGCCCTGATCCTGACGTTCCTGCTCTCCAAGCCCCTCCGGGCCTATCAGTTGGGCGAGGTCTACGCGCAGAACCTCGGCGTGCCGCTGCGCGCGTTCCGTGCGGCGCTGATCTTACTTTCCAGTGTGCTCTCCGCCTGCGTCACGGCCTTTGCCGGCCCGATCTCCTTCGTCGGCATCGCCGTGCCGCACCTGATGAAGTCCCTTTTTAAGTCCGCAGAGCCGCTTTTGATGATCCCAGCCTGTTTCCTCGGCGGCGGCGCGTTCTGCCTGTTCTGCGACCTCATCGCGCGCACGGCCTTCGCGCCCACCGAGGTCAGCATCAGCTCCGTCACAGCGGTCTTCGGCGCGCCGGTCGTCATCTATATGATGCTCCACAGAAAGGGGGCGCAGTGATGGATTATCTGCAAACCGATGCCCTGTCCGTCGGCTACAACGGCAAGACGCTCATCTCCAAGGTCGCCCTCTCGGTACAGCGCGGCAGGATCGTCACGCTCATCGGCCCGAACGGCTCCGGCAAGTCGACCATCCTCAAGACCATCATCGGCCAGCTCCCGTCCATTTCCGGCTCAGTCTTCCTCGACGGCGCGGACATGCGCAGCCGCAGCCGGGGCGACGTCGCCCGCCGCATGGCCATCCTGATGACGGCCCGCATGGACCCCGAGCTTATGACCTGCCGCGACGTCGTCAGCACCGGCCGCTATCCTTACACCGGCCATCTCGGCGTCCTCCGCCCGGAGGACAAGGCCATCGTCGAGCAGAGCCTCCGTCAGACCGACGCGCAGGACTTTGCCGATCGCCCCTTCCAGTCTGCCTCGAACAGGTACGGACCGACGAATGCGGGGTTCATGCCCTTGACGGTGATGTTGCTGTCGAACAGGCGGCGGCAATCCGCAGTCTGCTGTTTATTGGCAAGCTGAAAGACAGTCCGACAATGAGGGTGCTTATCCATGAGAAAAGCTCCCTTGTGCCTCCCGGACAGTCCCTTGCCTTTTCTCTGGGAGACGAGAAAGGCTTTGAGTGGATAGGGGCTTATGACATTACCGGACGAGCTTCATGCCGGGACAGACACCGCCAAGACCGAGAGCAAGACCGGACAGGCGCAAATACCCCCCGAGAGAATTTGAACACCCAACACCTGCGGGTCAAAGATATAGCAGGCTCAGAGTCGAAATTCCGACTCTGAGCCTGTTGAATTCTTGTTGTAATAGATGAAGCGGTGCTAAGGATGCGCAAAACAGATAATAGCACGCATCAGACGATTATGTACTTCAGATTGCTTTGCTCAAAGAGGCGAATCCAGTTTCCGCCTATATCGCCGTCTGTAATTACTATGTCGAAATCTGAAAGATTTGAGAACATGCAGGGACGCATTTTGCCGAACTTCGATGAGTCGACCAGTAGAATTCTTGTGGATGATGAGTTGATAGCCGCCTTTTTGTACATAAATTCATACGGCTCGATGCATGAAAGGTTTCCTTTTGAAGTTACTCCAGCTGCTGCCATAAAGCACTTGTTGATATTCAGTCTGGATATAAGCGCGACTCCTTCGGGAGAATCGAAAAGCTCGGTGTTCCTGTGGTAAAATCCGCCGCCGCAAATGAGAGAGATGTTGCTTCTGTTCTGGCAGGCAACCATAGTGTTCAGAGTGTAGCCCACTACCGTGATGGGAAAGTCCAGATTTAAGTGCTTGAGCATACACTCTGTGGTGGAACCCGTATCTATCAGAACGATATCATTCGGCTCAATGAGCTTGCAGGCCTCCAGACCGATTGCCTCCTTGCTGCCGGACATGCTCTGTCTCTCGTCGTGAATGAAATAGTCCTTCTTTATCTTCGAGCCATCCTGGTTATCATTCAGAATTGCAACGCCATTGATAACGGTGGTATATCCCTGCGCGGACAGCTCGTGCAAGTCTCGGCGTATGGTCATATCCGAGACTCCGATTTCCGAGGCAAGCGCGCTTATGGATTCACCTACTCTGTTTGCCAGGATGGAGAGAATACAGCTGATACGCTCGGGCTTGTTCTTCATATAAGCCTTCTCCTTTTCTGAACGGTATTTAACAAAATGCTCGTAATATTTTTAATTTATAACAAATTTATCACAGCGACAGAGAAAATTCAATAGCAACAAAGGGGGAATGCACCTTGATTTTAACAAAATTTGCAGATTTGCTTGGATACAGAGGCGCGGTAATACAATTATAAGCCGGATATTTCATCTGAAATGCGCTGAATTTCGCGTTATTCTGAGAAAATGTGCGTATTGGCAATCAGATAAATGATTTATGTTATACACCAAAGCGAAATGTTAACATACCAACAAAGCGTGTTAACAATCGCTGCCGATTAACAGCTAAAAAGAGCGGATGTTAAAAAAATGTTGGTTTTATACAAACAAAGAGATGGATATTATGAACTATTCACAAAAAAGTTTTGAAATATTGACGCAAATTTTTCTTTATGTTAGCATATATTATATGATGAACAAAACTTGTGATAAATAAATATTTTCACAAAAGCTGAAAGGATATATAACATTGAAGAAAGAAGAAGTATACGGACACATTGACCATACGCTCCTCAAGGCGTTTAGCACAACAGAGCAGATTGAAGCCATTGCAGAGGAGGCGCTGAAATACGGCACTGCATCTATATGCATTCCGACAAGCTTTGTAAATTACATTCACAACAAATATAAGGATGTCAATATATGCACCGTAATTGGCTTTCCCCTCGGATATTCCACCACTCCAATCAAGGTTGCAGAGGCAAAGCAGGCAATTGAAGACGGCGCAAATGAAATCGATATGGTAATCAACATCGGCTGGGCAAAGGAGCATAAGTTTGATGCTGTTACCGAAGAGATCAAGGCCGTCAAAGCGGCGTGCAGGGACAAGATTCTGAAGGTTATAATTGAGACCTGCTATCTGACTGACGAGGAAAAAATCGCACTTTGCAAGTGCGTTTCGGATGCAAAGGCCGACTATATTAAGACCTCAACCGGATTTGGCACCGGTGGCGCAACGCTGGAGGATGTAAAGCTTTTGAAGGCCAATGTTGCACCTTATGTAAAAGTAAAGGCGGCAGGCGGTATGAAGACCAAGGCAGACCTTTTTGCATTCCTTGAGGCCGGTGCAGACAGACTCGGCACAAGCTCGGGCATAAAGCTTCTCAACGAATAATTTGTTGATGGTGATAACTGATGAGTAACCGTTTTCTTCTTGAAGCTAAAAACATAATTAAGACTTTCCCGCCTACTGTGGCATTGAATGATGTTCACTTTTGCCTGAGGCCCGGCGAAATCCACGGCCTGATGGGCGAGAACGGCTCAGGCAAGAGCACGATGTGTTCAATCGTTTCGGGCATTTATCCCTATGATTCAGGTGAACTCTTCCTGGATGGTGAGCCGTATTGCCCTAAGAATATGATTGACGCAGCAGCTAAGGGCGTTTGCATGATTGTTCAGGAGCAGGGGACCTTTGCGAGCACAACCGTTGCGGAAAACATATTCATCGGAAAAGAAAAGCAGTTTCATAACGGCATAAGGCTGGATACGAAAAAAATGGCGAATGCCGCACAGAAGATTCTTGATGAGCTTCAGATGCAGCACATTGACGCCAGAATGACCTGCGGCAGACTTTCCTTTGAGGACAGAAAGCTTGTAGAGATAGCAAGAGCAATGTATTCAGACCCAAAGGTTCTGATAATAGATGAGACGACCAGCGCACTTTCCAAGAACGGCCGCGATATTCTCTACGGCTTGATGGAAAAGATGAAGTCAGAAGGCAAGTCCGTAATCTTCATCTCACATGACATAGATGAGCTTATGGAAAAATGCGACTATCTGACGGTTTTCAGAGACGGCATTTACATTGACGAGGTGCCGAAGGAGAAATTCAATGCCGATCTGATCAAGCAGCTGATGGTTGGCAGAGAAATGGTCGGAGCCTACTATCGCGAGGATTTCAAGCCGAGCCACGAGGACGAGGTTGTCCTCTCGGTTGAGCATATTACGCAGGGAATTGTTACCGATGTCTCGTTCGATGCGTATAAGGGCGAGATACTCGGCATAGGCGGCCTGAACGAGTGCGGTATGCACGAGTTGGGCAAGCTGATATTCGGTCTTGAACCGCGTACGATCGGCGTTACCAGGTATCATGGCGGCGTTGAGTTCAAAAATCCGACTGATGCAATGAAGCTGGGCATCGGCTACATTTCCAAGGACCGCGACAAAGAAGCAATTCTCACAGCAGCAAGCATTCGTGATAACATCTGCCTTCCGTCCCTGAGTAAGCTGCAGAAGGGCATATTCATCACGGATAAGAGAGAGAAGGAGTTTACGAATTCCTACATAAATACGCTCGAAATCAAAACCAGCGGAATGGAACAGCTTTGTATGCATCTGTCCGGCGGCAATAAGCAGAAGGTCGTTATTGCGAAATGGGTGGGCTTCGATGCCTCCGTTCTGATAATGGACTGTCCCACCAGAGGCATAGACATCGGCGTTAAAGCGGAGATTTACCGCATCATGGAAAAAATGAAAGCGGACGGCAGGACCATAATACTGATTTCCGAGGAGCTGCCTGAGCTGATAGGTATGAGCGACAGACTGCTTATCATGAAGGACGGCAAAATCACAAAAGAGTTTCAGAGAAGCAAAGAGTTGTCCGACAGAGATATTATTAATTACATGATATAGGTGATAGGTGCTTTCTAATGAAAACGGATATAAAAAAGCATGAAAACGGCGGGGCAAAAAGCTGGATCAAGGCGCACCTGTCTGACATTATTCCCGTATTAGGCCTCATATTAGTGTTGGTATTCTTCAATGCGGTCAGCGGCGGAAAAGTATTTACAAAGACAAACTTCAACACGCTGTTCAACGAGGCTTTCAGCCTTCTGATTGTTACATACGCATTGATTTTTGTTATGGCGCAGGGCAAAAACGATATGTCCCTGGGCGGCGTTGTGGCACTTGCGGCGGCACTTGCGGCACACGCATCATCTATAAGCGGCAATTTGGTCCTGCCGGTTGCGCTGCTGGTCGGACTGCTGTGCGGCCTGCTGAACGGCTTGATTGTTACGGAGTTTAGAATTGACTCGTTTATTGCTACAATAGCAATGTCCTTCATCCTGAAGGGCTTTGTTGAATTGCTGCTCCAGTCGGGTGTTCAGTCCATACCCATCAAGATGATGATGCTCGATTCTCAGCAGCTTAAAATCACAGTTGCGCTGGTATTCGGTATTATTAGCTTCATACTGTTTAAGTACACCATGTTCGGCAAGCATTGCCGCGCAATAGGCTCAAGGCTGGAAGTCTGCAGACAGTCCGGCGTAAGAGTAAAGCTCGTTCAGTACGGAAGCTATGTGTTCACGGGTTTGGCCTCCGGTCTTGTTGCATTCTTCTTCCTCATCCGCTCCGGTGCTGCCAATATCGGCACGGCAAGCAATTTGGAATTCAATGCGCTGCAGGCGCTGATGCTCGGCGGCGTGCTGATCACAGGCGGCTCGTCCGTTAAGTTCAGAAGTGCGGTAATCGGCAGCATCACGATGGCGGCACTTGCAAATGGTATGACCCTGTGGGGCGTTGAGACACTGACTCAGCAACTTATCAAGGGATTTATATTCCTTATTGTAATTGCGCTTACATTTGAAAGAAAGAGCGTAGAGGTAATCAAGTGAATTTTGTAATTCTCATTACCGGCAGAGTAATGAAAAGAAAAAGGAGAAAAAAATATGAAGAAAGTCATCGCCCTCTTGCTGGCGGCAGTTATGGTGTTTGCACTTTGTGCATGCGGCCAGCAAGGCGCTGAGGGGAAAGATCCCGCAGCAAAACTTCCCGAGTTCAAGCTCGGCATCCCCATGGAAAACACCGCAAACCCTGCACAGTATTCCTACCTTGAGAACATGGTTTACCTGTGCGGCAACTTCCCCAACGGTGGCACCGCAGTTGCAGAAGCTGACGACCTGACCGACCCCGATCATATGATTTCCAGCGTTGAGAAACTTATCTCTGCAGGCTGCAATATGATCACCATCTGCCCCTGCAACGACACTATGCTCATCAAGGTTGCAAAGCTTTGCGAAGAGAACAAGGTTTACTGGGCAGTTGCATGGCGCGACATCCTCGACCCCGAGGTACGTGATGTTGTATACGCATCTCCCTACTTCTGCGGCACCGCAGTTCAGTCCGACCTGAACGCAGGCTATGCAGCAGTTAAGGCAATGGGCGAAGCAGGCATGAAGAAGATCGGCCTCATCTCTTTGGACAAGAGCAGCTCCTGCGCAGCACTTCGTGAAAAGGGCATGCAGAAGGCGCTTGACGAGTACGGCATGCAAGTTGTTGCTGAGGCAAGAGACCTCCAGCAGGCAGCTGACGCAGCACAGGCAGTTGAAAGCTTCATCGTTGCAAATCCCGACCTCGACGGTGTTTACATCGCTTGCTCCATGGGCATGAACATCCTCGACGGCACTCTCTCCGCGCTTGAGCAGTACGACCCCGACAACCACATCAAGATCAGCGTTATTGACTTCCTGACCGGACTCGACACCTGCTTCGAGAAGGATAGAATCATTTGCGCACAGGGCGGTATTTACATCCCCGTTCAGATTGCCTGCGGTATGCTCGAGATGAACGCAATCCTCAATGGCGGCCGCCTCGGTGGACAGGCATGGGATGTTCCCATCTCCTTCGGTGCAGTCGGCTCCGCTGAAGAGTTCAAGGATTACAGCAAGTTCTGCGAAGGAGCACTTCCTACTTACACCTTTGAAGAGCTGCAGAACCTGTTCATCACCTACAATCCCGATGTAACCGGTGAAGACATCATCGCTTGGGGTAATGCATTCAACCTCGCCGACATTTATGCTGCACATGCAGACCTCGCAGCACCCGTAAAGGGACCCAACGGCGTTGAATATGTTCCCTTTGCAAAGTAATTGCGTTCAATTAGCCTGAACTTAACACCACACAAATTCCGGGGGGAGGTTTATTCTCCCCCCGGCACTGAAAAAACCGTCACCCATCTCTGCGTTTTTGCTTTATATGTGTTATGAATGACGCACGTTTTCCCCTTATGAAAAGTAATGCAGCAGCTGCATTATTACTGACAATAATCGTTGTTAAAGGTTTACTGTTATGAAGGAAAAAAAGAACAATATATTTATCGTACTTGCCGTACCGGTGGTCATCTTTTTAATTCTGACTGCCTGCATAGATAATTACGGCTTCCATTCTCTGAAGATTGTTCTGTCTCAAGCCATTATCCCTACAACTCTGGGATATGCAATGTGCTTTACCAACGCAATTGGTATGTTCGATCTCAGCTGCGCATCTGCTATGATCATTGCTGCAATGATAGGAGGTTCTCTCGGAAACACAATGGGAATTCCCGGCCTCATCATCGGCTGCATAGCCGTTGGCGTTGTGCTGGGTGTAATTAACGGCACTGTGTACAAGCTGCTGAAGATTCCCTGTCTCATTGTATCTCTGGGCCTGCTGCTCATCTACGAGATACTTGCACAGAAAATCGGTCTCGGCGTCAGCAAGACAATTCCCGCTGATGTTGGCATTATCGGCAAATTCCCCTATAGTTTGATTATATTGGGAGCAAGCGCACTCTTGTTCTATTACATATACAATAAAACCTGCATTGCCTGCCACATTCGCGCGGTAGGTAATGAGGAGCTTCTCGCCAACGCACTTGGCGTCAATGCAATGAATACCAAGTATATGACCTTTGTGCTTGCCGGTATCTTTATCGGCATCACCGCAATCCTGCAGATTTCTTATGCAAACAGCATTACCACGGTTTCTTCCCTGAGGAGTATCTCGATGATATTCCAGCCTCTTATGGGCGTGCTGATTGCATTTGCAATTCAGGAATGGTGCAATCTGACGCTTGGTGTATTCATAAGCCAGTTCACCCTTTCCATGATGTTCAATGCATTGATTGCTCTGGGTGTCCCGAGCAAGATGCAGGATGTTGTGCTGGGTGTTATGCTCATAATCGTAATGGGTATTGCGCTGAACAACAAGCGTATCAGCGGATTCTTTGAAAGAAAAGCAAGAAGAAAAGAATTAATGAAAAGAGCCTAATTGAGTTCAATTAGGCTCTTTCAAAAACTTGCGCAAATTGAAAAGAGCATAAAAAGACATAGCTTACAGGCTTTGGCAGAATGAAGCCACGACACACCATCATTTGTAAAGAAGTATGTGCTTACGAAATGTTCGATATTCAGATATAAAATAAAGGAGCGCGATCATGGCATTCAGATATTCTGATAAATATAAGAAATACTCTCTTGATATGCATGTAAATGTAACGAGAGACGAATTCCTTAAGCAGTTTGACCCGGAGGCTCTTGCTAAGGACATTATCTCAACAGGTGCTGAGGCGGGAATGATGTACATTCAGTCCCATTACGGCTATTCCTACTGGCCTACAAAGGTTGGCGAAATGCACCCGGGTCTCATCGGAAATGAAGATGCATTCAAAAGACTGTACGATGAAATGCACAAGGGCGGAATGGATGTTGATGTATACTTCAGCATGATTTATAACAACTGGGCATATGACCACCATCCCGAGTGGAGAATTAAAGACATAGACGGCCACTATTCGCGCGACAAGGGCAGAAGATTCGGCCTTTGCTGCCCGAACAGCGAGGGCTACAAAAAGTTCTGCAGAGACCAGATTGCAGATTTCACTGAATATGTAGGTCCCTATGAGGCGTTTTTTGCGGATATGACCTTCTGGCCCACAGTATGCTACTGCGACAATTGCAGAGCAAGATGGGAAAAGGAAGTCGGCGGAGAAATGCCGAGAATTGTCAATTGGAAGGACGAACGTTGGAAGCTTTTCCAGCGCAAGCGCGAGGAGTGGCTGCAGGACTATATGCAGTACATCTACGATTCCGTCAAGATGGTCAATCCCGGCGCAGTTGTCGAAATGCAGAACTCCACCATGCCGGGAAGCTGGATGATGGGCGTAACCGAGAATGCCACGATTGCAAGCGATGCAGTTTCCGGCGATTTGTATGGCGGTTTTTCTCAGCAGACCTTTGCCTGCAAAATGTACTACAATATGACGCCCAATCTGCCGTTCAACTATACTACCTCAAGGTGCGAGCCGTCTCTTGACGAGCATACCACCATTAAATCCGAGGTAATGATGAAGCTCCATGCAATGCTGTCATTTATCAATCACGGCAGCAACATATTTGTTGACGCAGTGGATATGACCGGCACATATGAACCGCTGGTGTACAGCCGCCTTAAGAATGTATATGATGATGCGGCAAAGTTTGAAAAGTATTTCTCAAAGGGCAAGCCCTGCACGGATATAGGCATATACTTCAATCTGCACGGCAAGTACGACGAGGAGATGCCGCCTATGGACATCTCTGAGAGCAAGAACATTAGCAGGGCAATACCGCATCTTGACAGCAGCATCAATGTCAGCGAAACGCTGCAGAGAGCGCATATACCCTACAGCGTGTATACCAGCTTCCACCCTGAGCAGTGGGGCAAAGCAAAAATGCTTATCGTGAGCGATGCGCCCAATATGAGCAAGGAAAATATGTCTGCGCTGAAGGCTTATGTCGAAGACGGCGGCATAGCGTATATCAGCGGTCACAGCGCACAGCCTCTGGTTGAGGAGATTTTCGGCGGAAAGATAACGGGACGTACCGACGAAACAATCACTTATATTGCCCCCGAGGATGAGGTGGCACCGCTGTTTGGTGAGTACAGCAGAAAATATCCTTTGACAGTGTACGACAGTGCGTATATTCTTGAAGGAGCAACGAACGGCAAGGTGCTTGCAAAGCTGACGCTGCCGTATTCACTGCAGGCAAGCTCATTCCTGGTGTGTGCAGACCTCGAGCTTCAGGTGGAAGCGGACCCGAATGACCCGCGCAATGAGAGTGCATCCATGCACTCAGACCCACCCGGAATCGCAACAGACTACCCTGCAATGATGGAAGCAGAGGTCGGCAAGGGCAAGATAATATGGGCATGTGCACCCTTTGAGAGCACAAGCCTGACACAGCCAAGAAAGGTATTCACATCATTTGTAAAGAAGTATGTGCCTGAGATGAGCTTCGCTTCAGACGATACGCCGTATGTGGTTGAGTATCAGCTGTGGGAGGATGAAGAGGGCAAATATCTGTCTGCAATCAACCTGCAGTACGCAGATGAGGTTCTGCCGGTATTTGACTTCAATATCTGCATAAGGACGGAAAAGCCTGCAAAGATAACCCGCGTATCAGACGGCAGGGAAATGGGCTTTGAGTATTCAGACGGCAAGCTTGTTCTGCACATTGACAGACTTGACCTTTACGAAATGTTCGATATTCAGATATAATTGTGATAGCTGCAGCGTGTCAGCAAAAGGAGAAAAGCAATGGAAAACAAAAAGATAGTAGTGTTTGGCAGCTATGTAACTGACCTTACCGGCAGAACCCCTAAGTTTCCCACAGAGGGCGAAACGGTAATGGGTGTGTCCTTCAAAAGCGGACCGGGAGGAAAGGGCTCCAACCAGGCGGTAGCTGCAAAGCGAGCCGGAGGCGATGTAACACTTGTAACCAGACTCGGTGAGGACGACTTCGGAAAGCTGGCACTTAATTTCTATGACAAAGAGGGAATCGATTCCTCAAAAATCATTGTTGATAAAAATTCTGACACAGGTGCTGCACTGATAATCGTAAACGAAGCGACTGGACAGAACGAAATCATTGTAATTATCGGTGCCTGCGGAGAGTTCAAGCCCGAGGAGGTTCAGGCGCTTAAAGAAACTGTCGCCTCAGCGGGAACGGTTCTCTGCCAGCTTGAAACAAATCCGGAGGCTACCTACAAGGTGCTTGATATGGCAAAGCAGGCAGGTGTGACGACTGTTTTTAATCCTGCACCGGCAAGAAAGCTGCCTGATGAGGTGTTGAACGGCATAGATTACATCACCCCCAACGAAACAGAAGCAGAAATTATAACAGGCATTGCAGTTACCGGTTATGAGAGCGCCTCAAAGGCGGCAGATGTTCTTCTCGGCAAGGGAGTTAAGAATGTTGTCATCACGCTCGGAAACAAGGGCTATTATGCCAAAAATGCACAGTCTGAGTTTACCGGTGCGCCGATTCAGGTAAATGTTGTTGATACAACGGGAGCAGGTGATGCCTTTAACGGCGGCTTTACTGCGGCGCTTGCGGCGGGAATGAGCTTTGAAGCTGCGCTTATATACGGCAATGTAACCGGCGGACTGGCGGTCGAAAAGCTCGGTACAGCACCGGCGATGCCTTATAAAGAAGAGATTATGGCAGCACTGAACAAGTAAATATTTGAAAAGGTGCAGACACTTGAACCTGTATGTTCAGAAATTCAAGGTCTGCACCGTTTTTTGCTGTAGAAGACGAGTATAGGTGAGGTTTAGCCGGTCCCGTCAAGATTTATGCGCAAAATTGTTTGCAGGCTCCGGCTGAATGAAGTCAGCCGGCAATGGAGGCGTCGTCCAAAGCTGCCTCCAAATGCTTCATGTTCATGTATTTCTTGCAGCCCAACTGGGTGCCCGCCGCGTGGCGAAGTCGGGCGCAGACCAGCATCAGGGCGGAGTTCCCGTCAGGGAATGTCCCCACCACACGGGTGCGGCGGCAGATCTCACGGTTCAGCCGCTCGATCACGTTGTTGGTACGGATGCGGGTCCAATGCTCGCTGGGAAAATCGCAGTAGGTCAGCGTTTCCTCTGTACAATTTTCTCGGACATAGTTTGCTGTCTCCTTTCAGAATGGTGTGTGGTAACTTCATTCTACCAGAGCCTGCATGCTATGTCTTCTTTTATGCGATTTTCAATTTGCGCAACTTATTGTACATTATCTTTGTCTGTGCACCGTGTCCATGCTTCCGCGGATGCAGAGATTACTTGCATTGCATACCAATCGTGTATATTTTTGGGTGATTATATCTCCGCGACGTTCACATCGCCGTCAAATGGTGGTTATTTAGTCATTACTTTGTATATTTTTTAGATTGACCGGAGCTTTAAAAAGTTGTAGTATGGATACATCTAGATGATAGATGTCATTTTAGAATCCACGTTTAAGGAGGAACACACATGACAAACAAACCCATTGCGATCATTGGCGCCGGTAACGGCGGACAGACCACGGCTGCCTGGCTTGCCAATCAGGGTTACAAGACCAGAATCTTTGATGTGATGGAGGATACCGTTGCAAAACTCAATGAGCTGGGCGGCGTGAATATTTATGGAAATACTGATTACCCCGGCTTCGGCAAGATAGAGTTTGCGACTACCGATATGGAGAAGGCAATTGAGGGCTGTGAGCTCATCCTTCTGATTCTCCCGGAGAACTATCACGATTCCATCGCTGTAAAGATGGCTCCTTATCTCAAGGACGGTCAGATCGTCGTGCTCAATCCGGCTTCCGGCCTGGGCGCGATCTCCTTCAAAAAGACGCTCACCGATGCCGGCTGCACGGCTGACGTGACGCTGGCCGTGACCTGCACACTGCTGTTTGCCGCGCGCATTAAAGAGACGGGCGATGTCCTTGTCACCGGCCAGAAGACGGAGCTGAGCATTGTTGCGTTCCCCGGCAACCGCAAGCAGATCGTTGAGGACGCAATGTATCCCGTGTTCAGCCAGCATATCTTTGCCAACAACATCATTGATACGGCCATGGAAAACCTCAACCTGGCGTTCCATCCGGGCCCGACGCTGCTGTATACCTCGCTTATTGAGCGCGGCATCACTTTCGATTACTACAACTCGATGACGCCGAGCCAGATCAAGCTCATCAAGGCCATCGATAAGGAGCGCATGGAACTGTGCAGCATTTACCATGTCGACACGCCGAACGTCGAGGACAGCTTCGCACGTATGTACAGCTATGAGGGCGATCTCTACGATATGCTGCACAATGCCGAATGCTATAAGGGCATCAAGGGACCGAAATCGCTGAAGGTGCGCTATCTGCTCGAGGACATTCCGTACAACCTGCGTTCGCTGCAGGCACTGGGTCAGATCGCCAAGATCAAGACGCCGGTCATCGACGCAGTTTGCACGCTTGGTGAGGCGCTTGTCGGCGGCGACATGGACGAGGGCTATACGCTCAAGACGCTGGGCCTGAGCGAAGATATGACGGTTGACGAGTTCCTGAAGCTCGTCAATGGCTGATACGGAATTCATCTTTCATCAGGAGGTATAAGAGCATGACAAACAAACCCATTGCCATTATCGGCGCCGGCAACGGCGGCCAGACGACGGCTGCATGGCTGTCCAATCAGGGCTATCAGACCCGAATTTTCGACGTGATGGAAGACACGGTCGCAAAGCTCAATGAGCTCGGCGGTGTCAACATCTACGGCAACACCGACTTTCCCGGTTTCGGTAAGATCCAGTTTGCGACGACGGATATCGCCAAGGCCATTGACGGCTGCGAAGTGATTTTTATCATTCTGCCGGAGATTTACCACGTCTCCATCGCGCAGAAGCTTGCGCCGCACCTTGTTGACGGCCAGATCGTCGTCATCGACCCGGTCTCCGGTCTGGGCATCCTTGCGTTTAAGAAGGCGCTGGCTGAGGCCGGCTGCAAGGCGGATATTTCTCTCGCTGCGACCAGCACGCTGCTGTTTGCTGCGCGCATTCAGACCACCGGCGACGTCTTTGTCACCGGCCAGAAGACGGAGCTGAGCATTGTTGCCATCCCCAACAGCAAGCGCGAGATCATCAAGGAGGCCATCTATCCGGTCTTCAGCCAGCACCACTTCATTGATAACAGCATCCAGCTTGCGCTCGACAACCTCAACCTGATCTTCCATCCGGGCCCGACGCTGCTGTACACCGCCCAGATCGAAAAGGGTGAGAAGTTCAACTACTACAATGACATGGTCCCCAGCCAGATCACGCTCATGAAGGCGCTCGATCAGGAGAGAATGGCGATCTGCGCGGCGTATGGCGTCAAGCTTCCGGACGCAGAGGCGGCTTTCGCGCTGGAGTACAGCTATGAGGGCGACCTCTACACGATGCTCAAGAACGCCGAGTGCTACAAGGGCATCATGGGCCCCAACAGCCTGCAGGTACGCTACCTGCTCGAGGACGTGCCGTTCAGCCTGCGCTCTGTGCAGATCCTCGGCAAGATCGCCAAGGTTCCGACCCCGGTGATCGATTCTGTCTGCACGATCGGCGAGGCGCTCGTCGGTGATGTGATGGCGGAAGGCTATACTATGGAGGCGCTCGGCTTGAGCGAGGATATTGGCTTCGACGAATTCGTTGCGCTCTGCAACGGCTGAGTTGAAAGCATGAAAAAAGCACGGCCGGAGTCAGACACCGACCGTGCTTTTTGTTATCGTTTTCGTGGGCTTCAGCCGGCGGAAGAGTCGTTCGTTTTCAGCCAGCGCTTTTTGTAGAAGAACAGCAGCAGGGACGCCAGAATGACCAGGCCGCCGCCGATAAAGGTGCGCACGGTCGGAATCTGGTGCAGGATGAAAAAGCCCAGCAGCGCGCTGAAGAGAATGCCCATAAGGTTATAAATGCTCAGCTCACCGGCGGGGGCGTAGTGGTAAGACAGCGTCATCAGGATCTGGCCGAGCGCTGCCGTGACGCCGATCATGATGAGGTAGAACAGATCCGGACCGCTCGGCACGACGAAGGTCGGGATCATGCAGATGCCGGACACGATCGTGCTGAACGTACAGAAGAACATGACCACGCTGTAAGCGTTGACACGCCCCGAAAAGTAGGACAGCAGCGGATAGCACACGGCGTCGCACAGCGAGGTGCAGAATGCGGCCAGCAGCGGCAGAAACGCGGAATCAAACCGCGGGTTTGCCGCGATGTACGCACCGGTGAAGGCGATCAGCATGGCCGGGATGTGCATCTTCGTCAGCCGCTCATGCAGAAACACGACCGAAACGATCGAGATCGTGAACATGGAGATGCGGTTCATGATGCTGACATCCGCCTGAAGCGCGTTTCTGGACGCGTAGAACAGCAGCATGACGGCAAGCAGTCCGAAGAGCGAACGCGCGAACATCTGCGGCCAGTATTTGCGCTCACCGAAGAGCGGCTGGTGGTTCTTGATGAGGATGAAGCTTGCCACGAAGATGCCGATCAGATTGCGGAAAAACGTCTGCTCCCACAAGGGTATCTCCGGCGAGTTCAGAGCCGCAAAAATCATCATAAAAGAAAAAGACAGCGTAGACAGCAAGGCGAGGATCACGCCCTTGGTCCGCTGCGTTTCACTGATTTTCAGTTGTGCCATGTTCTGGGGCCTCCTTATAAAACGAGCTGAAATTCAGTATAGCGCTGTTTTGCGACACAGTCAATTGTGCAATATCATAAATATTTTGTTGTTGAAGATGTAAAAAACAGGCATGAATAAATGTGCATATTCAACAAAAGTATATGCAATTCTTGAAGGGAATTTCGTCTATAGGATTTGTGCCCTTTTTATTGACACATATAGACGCCTATGCTAAAATTTCTTTATTGTTTGGCACGTTAAAGCGCTGCATTATTTTGGATGCGCCACGTGTGCCGAACATACCCTACAGGGCAAAGATAGAGAGTCAGAATTCGCAAGTTAGAAAGGAGAACCTACGTGAACTCAACCACGATCCTCATCCTGGTGGCAACGGTCGCAGTCATCGCACTTACACTGATTCCGACCTACATCATCTCCGGACGCAAAAAGACCACTCAGGCCGACTGGGAGGTCGCAGACCGCAGCCTTCCGCTTTATGTCGTCATCGGCACGCAGTTTGCCAGCGCAATGGGCGGCGGCATTCTGGTGGCGCATGTCGGCAATGCGTATACCCGCGGCATCGGCCATTTCATTTATGGCGTGCTGGCGTCACTGCCGTTCATCATCATTATGGTGCTTGCCAAGTGGCTGCGCCGCAACAACTTCACCACCATTCCCGATGTGCTCGCGCACTTCACGAACGGAAATAAGCTCATCCGCATCGTTGCCGGTGTTATGACGGTCTTTGTGCCGTTCGGCTGGGTGACCTCCCAGATCACGGCCTTCGGCAATATCTACTCCAACCTGACCGGCATTGACTACACGCTGCTGTGCGTGCTGTTTGCCGTGTTCGCGCTGGCGTTTGTCATGCCGTCCGGTCTGAAGACCGTCGCATGGACGGACTTCATCTTCTCCTGCTTCATGATCGCCATGTGCATCGTCTGCGTTGTGTTCGTCACGGTCATGGGCGGCGGCGTCTCCAATATCGTCAGCAACCTCAACACGATCGACCCGTCCATGCTCAGCTTCTCGAGCTCCATCACCGATAATATCGGTGTGGCGACCTGCATGCTCTGGATTTTTGCTGTTCTGCCCGGCGGCATGACCAACCAGATCTACTTCCAGCGCGTCTGCGCCATCAAGGAAGAGAAGCAGGTCAACAAGTCCCTCATTCTCTCCGCAGCCCTGTCCCTGCTGAGCTTTGTCTGGGCTGTCTACATGGGCCTCTCGCTCCGCTCTCTCAACATTGCAGAGATCGCCAACGGCCCCACGGCGTGGTTCATGGGCAAGCTGCCCACCGGCGTCATGGCGCTGTTTGCAGCGCTCGTCTTTGCAACGCTGATGTCCACGACTTCCTCCGGCGTGCAGACTTCCGTCACCAATATCACCCGCGATATCATCTCCACCATCAACCCGAACATCCCCGACCGCAAGATGGTCACGATCTCGCGTGTGCTGTCGGCCGTGCTCATGGCCATCGCGCTGCTGATGTGCCTCGTCTGGACGGACACGCTCAACTGGCTGACCAATACCTACGCCTATTCTGCGGCGGCGCTGGCCTGCCCGGTGTTCCTCAGCTACGGCCTGCGCAATAAGCACTTCATCACGACGCCCGGCATCGTTGCCGGCATGGTGTTCGGTCTGGTCGGCTGCGCGGTCGCGCAGATCATGAAGACCTCCCTGAACTTCGCGTTTATCGGCATTCTCGTCTCCGCCGTTGCTATGGTGATCGTGAGCGCCGCCACGAAGAAGAAGGGCACGATCGTCGCGGACGCCGAGTAATGCGCCCCCGGCGGATCTGCTGATCCGAAACAAAACAGAGCCCCCGCTTCCTGATGTGTGTCAGTCGGCGGGGGCTTTTCGTGCGTTCCGGCGGTCGCTTGCCGAAGAGTACGCATTGCCGCGGGGGGGAAAACGTATTTTTTTCGCCATGTATCGCGGTGTTTACAGTTCTTTGATATATTTCTCATACGCGTGCGATGTTGACATTAACTGGCGGATTGATTTGCC
>OGZO01001438.1_pt1 | contig 17425 bp, 15 predicted proteins | sample 1576721 | NCBI WGS metagenome assembly OGZO01 (sample SAMEA3541516, study PRJEB24748) | human gut metagenome | biome: human gut; feature: human-associated habitat; material: faeces | place: China | collected 2012 | reverse complement strand
TGCTGCTGCGTGCCGCGGACGGCTGCCGAGGCAACGTTAGATACGACGTACATCGCCGTCGTCTCATTGAGCGCAAGAACAACGCTCAAAAGCATGGACGAAACGAGAAGCCTGTTATCCCGTGTTGCAGCATAAGCGAATGCCAGCAGCGCCATCACGGGGAACACATACCGCTCATGCATGTAGTGGCCAAACGTGAAGATCATGAACATGCAGAACGCCGCAGGGATCAGCAGCCGCTCGGGACGAGCGCGAAGCGTTTCTCCGCCTTCTCTCCGGCGCGAAACGACCTGCATCGCAACGGAGAGTACGATAGCAAGCACGATCATGACCATGCCGAAGGCTTTGTACGGGATTCCCGGCACAAGGGAAAGCTCGGCGGATTTCCAGTTTCCGCCGCAGAGCGCAAGGAAATTGTATGCCTCCACGCTCGCATAATCGTAGCCGCCCGCGGAATTCAAAAACCGTCCGACGACCCAGAAAAAGCCCTGATCGCCCCGGAACGGAAGCGAAACGGCGAAGATCACGAGAAGCGCCGCCGCAACGCCGCCGGCCGTGCGCAGAGCATCCTCTTTTTTCCGGATGGAAAGGAGATACTCCGCCGCAAGCACGGGACCATAGATAAGCGCCTGCCACTTTGTCATAATAGCAAGGCCGTAGATCGCTCCGGCGGAAATACGGCGTCCCTCGAAAAGTTCGGAAAAGCTCAAAAGGAGAAGCAGCGTTAAAATCGAGTCGATCTGCCCCCAGGCGCCGGAGAGAATGACCGCGGCGGGGTTAAAGACCGCCAGTCCGCCGAGATACAGACACGCGCTTTCGGAAAAGCCCCGCTTGCGGGCAAAGCGCATGAGAAGGATCGCGATGCCGACATCCGCAGCGTAGGCCGGGAGCATATAAGCAAACACCGCCGCAGCAGATCCGGAAGGAATACGGAAAAGGTCCAGCAGCCAAGTGACAGCGGCGAGAACGAGCATATATCCCGGCGGATAATCGTACCACTCGTGGCCGGGTGCGGTATAAAACTGTGCGGTGCCGTTCTGCACGATATCGCGTCCCCATGCCTGCCAGCAGGTTATGTCGTAATCATGGCCGCCGAACAAAAGCGTCAGAACCAGACGAAGCGCCGCGCCGGTCAGGACAAGGAGGATGAAGCAGCGTTTTACTGTTTTCGGATCCGCGGAAAGCGAATAAAAATGCTCGCGATTCCGGTAAAAGCCCCAGAGGAGGACACACGCGAGGACGATGGCGCAGACGATAAACAGATGCAGATACGACCGGAGACGGATCGCACGGGCCTCGTCCGATTCGTTGACGGTTTTTACGGCCGGCTGCGTCGGTTCATCGAGCGAGACCGCCGACGCTATCTCCTCCGGATCGTTGGTTTGGACAAGCTCCGCTGCGCGGAACCGCGCCGTACCGGCGGATGTCTCGCTGTAGGAGCCGAGCCGGAGAGCGAAATTGATGTAGCTCTGCTTTGCTCCGGTACGGACGATCAGCGTTTCGCGCGTCCAGTCAAAGCTGCCAGTACGTCCGGCGCTGACGGCATAAGAGCCGTCAAGCGTGTAATTATCGACCGAAAGACACACGCCGCGCCCGCCGTGGACGCCCTCGGCGGAGATCTCCGCCGAAAGGCGGTATACCGTATTCGGCTCGACTTGGACCATTTGACAGACGCGCACATCGTTTTCCGCAGCGGAAGCGATGACGAGCGCGCCATTCTGCGTATAAACGGAATAATTCTCCGCTTCGTATGCCACGGTATCCCACCCCTCCGGAAGCTCCGGCAAAGAGAAATCCGCATTGGATAAAAGCGAGCCGTCAGCAAAGGCGGCGCTTTGCAGCACCACGCAGAGGATCAATAGAAATATTAGAGAAAAAATCGGTTTTCGCCGCTTCATGGAATGGCCTCCCGAAAGGACTGTTTCCTGGATTATTGATTAATTGCATTCTAACACAGAGCGTCCGCTATTGCAAACGGGTCATAATCCGGTATAATAGGATTATATCCACGAGAAAAAGGATGACAACGGTATGCTTGGAATTTTATGGTTTTTCCTGTGGCAAAGCGCAGGGATCGCCGTTTCGTATTATCTGTTTCCCGAAAAGAGGATCGCTGTCCGGCTCTGGCTCGGCAGCGTGATCGGAACGCTTCTCTCCATGTGGGCGCCGATCCCGTTTGCGTTTCTCCGGGGATTCGGCATCACGGCGCACATCGCCGCGGCGATCTTTGCCTTGGCGCTGCACGCGCTGTGGTTCGCGCGTCGGGGGAAAACCGCTCCCTGCGCGGAGGATGCCGCGATAGACCGCCCTCTCCCCTATCTGCTTGTTCCCTTTATGGTGCTTGCGATCTATCTCGTAGGCTCGCATACGCTGCAAAACGTGGACGGAGCGCTCTATACCGGACAGTGCACCTACGGCGATATGGCGATGCATTTGAGCTTCATCACATCCATCGCCAGGCAGCAAACGTTCCCGCCGGAGTATAATCTTCTTCCCGGAACGCCGGTGAGCTATCCGTTCCTCTGTGACAGCGTCTCCTCAAGCCTGTACCTTCTCGGAACGCCGCTTCGCTGGGCGTATATGATCCCGATGTTCTTTGCCTTTGCACAGGTGTTCTGCGGCATATGGTTTCTTGCCCGTGAGTTCTGCCGGAGAAAATATGCGCCGGTGCTCGCTTTTCTGCTCTTCTTCCTCAACGGCGGGCTCGGCATGATCTATTTTCTCAACGGTGAGTACTCCCTGCATGATCTCTTCACCGCGTTTTACAAAACGCCTACGAATCTCACCGAAAAGGGCATGCGCTGGGTCAACGTCATTGCGGACATGCTGCTGCCGCAGCGGGCGACTCTCTTCGGCTGGGCGGCGCTTTTCGCTGTTTTGTACCTGCTTTTCCGGGCGGTATTTCGCGGCGATACGCGGCTGTATCTCCCGGCGGGCATTCTCGGCGGACTTTTGCCGATGGTCCACACGCATTCCTACTTTGCCCTTGGCCTGATGGCAGCATGCTGGCTCGTGTATTCGGCTGTGCGTGACCGGCTTTCCCGCGAATGGTTTCTCCGTTGGCTCCGGTTTGGACTTCCGGCGGTACTGCTGGCGCTGCCGCAGCTCTTTCTCTGGACATTTCCTTCCGTCGGCGGAAATGAACACTTCGTCCGTGTCGTGATCGACTGGGTGAATAACGGAAAAGAGCCCTGGCTCTGGTTCTGGATCAAAAATGTTGGGCTCGTATTCGTTCTGACGCCGTTTGCTTTCTTTGCTGTCTCTAAGGAGCAGCGCGCGGCGTTCTCCGGCGCGCTATTTATTTTCGTTGTGTGCGAGCTGCTCGTATTTCAGCCGAACGAATACGATAACAACAAGCTCCTGTACGTTGCCTATGCATTCGGCTGCTTTGTATGCGCCGACGCGCTGGCCGGTTGGCTCGGACGGCTCCGGAGCCCGGCAGCGCAGGGCGTGCTTCTTGCCGCCGCGCTTTTTATCAGCTCCAATGCCGCCGTATTCACGCTTGGGCGCGAAGTTGCCTCCGGCATTCCGAAATACGGCTATGAGCTTTTCTCCCGTGATGAAGTCGCCGCGGCTGAATATATTATCGATAACACCGAGCCGGACGCCCTGTTCCTCACCAAGGACAATCACGACAACACTGTCGCGACACTCACCGGGCGGAACATCGTCTGCGGAAGCGGCTCCTATCTCTACTTCCACGGCCTGAATTATCAGGGGCAGCAGCGGCTTGCCGAACAGATGCTCACTAACGCGGAGGTATTTGAGGCATATCGGGATAGTGAAGGCCTCGACTATGTGTACATCGGCTACCATGAACGCGCGCTCTCCGGCGTCATCACCGATCATTTGACGGAAAATTATCCCATTGCGTTCTCTGCCGGAGCGATCACGATCTATGATCTCCACGCGGACGCGATAGACTGAACGGCCGTCCGGCAGCAATGTATTTATATCTTTTTCGCATATACGAAAACCGCCCGCGGCAGGTACCGCGGGCGGTTTGACATATTTCAGAGAACGAAGCTCTCCAGCTGTGCCTTCGGCACAAAGCCGACGGAGGTTTTGACGGCTTCGCCGTTTTTGAAGAGGATGAGCGTCGGGATGCTCGATACGCCGAAGCGCATGGCAAGATCCATTTCCTCATCCACATTGACCTTGCCGACCTTCACTTCGGCATGCTCGTCCGCAAACTCGTGCAGCACCGGCGCGAGCATTTTGCAGGGTCCGCACCAGCTCGCCCAGAAGTCCACGAGGACAGGTTTATCGGCGTGCAGAACCTCTTCTTCAAAGTTGGCTTTTGTAATGGTAATTTCCGACATGGTAAATCGATCCTTTCGATGAAGTATCAATAGTTTTCGGCGTGGATCTCAAAATAGCTCTGCGGATGGGCGCACGTTGGGCAGATCTCCGGCGCGCTCGTGCCGACAACAATGTGTCCGCAGTTGCGGCATTCCCAGACCTTTACCTCGCTCTTGGCAAACACTTCGGCAGCTTCCACGTTGTGCAGCAGTGCGCGGTAGCGCTCCTCATGGTGCTTTTCGATCGCGCCGACAAGACGGATTTTCTGCGCAAGCTCGCGGAAGCCCTCTTCCTCGGCGGTTTTGGCGAAGCCTTCGTACATATCCGTCCACTCGTAGTTTTCGCCCTCGGCGGCGTTCAGAAGATTCTCCGCCGTATCGCCGATGCCGTTGAGCTCCTTGAACCAGAGCTTCGCATGCTCCTTTTCGTTGTCCGCGGTTTTCAGGAAGAGAGCGGCGATCTGCTCATAGCCCTCCTTCTTTGCTTTGCTGGCGAAAAACGTATACTTGTTGCGGGCTTCCGATTCCCCTGAGAATGCGGCGCGGAGGTTCTGCTCGGTCTTTGTCCCGGAATACTTGTTCTTTTCCGACATTTTTTCTACTCCTTTACAAAGCGTATTTTCCGTTTCGTAGTATGCCCAGATACGGCCAAAGAACCGCCGAAAGGCAGTTCTTTGGCTTATTTTTTTATTCCGCTTTTTTCAGCTCGCAAAGCGCCGCGGCAATGCGCGCAGCGCAGCGCGCATTATTCAGCGCAAGCTGCACGTTCGTTTCAAAGCTCTCGCCGCCGGTCAGCTCCTTGACCTTGGCAAGCAGGAACGGCGTGATGTTCTTACCGTGGACATTCGCCTCGTCCGCGGCCTGCAGCGCCACGTTGATGATGCGCTCCATATATTCATGATCGAGCGCGTATTCCTCCGGCACGGGGTTGCCGACGAGGATGCCGGCGGTGAAGCCGATGCCGCGCTGCGCATGGATGATTGAGGCGATCTCCGCTTCGCTCTGCGCCGCGTAATCCACGCCGAAGCCGCTCTTGCGGCAGAAGAACGCCGGAAAATCGGCGGTCTGGTTGCCGATGACGGGAACGCCCATCGTCTCAAGATACTCGAGCGTGCGTCCGATGTCGAGGATCTGCTTGGCGCCGGCGCAGACGACCGTAACAGGCGTGTGAGCAAGCTCCTGCAGGTCGGCGGAAATATCCATGGAATCCTGACCGCCGCGATGCACACCGCCGATGCCGCCGGTAGCAAACACGGGGATGCCCGCCATGGCCGCGATGATCATCGTAGAAGCGACGGTCGTCGCGCCGGTGCGGCCGAGAGCAACATACACCGCCACGTCGCGGCGGCTGACTTTGCCGATGTTCTCGGCGCGGCACATGATCTCCAGCTCCTCCGCCGTGAGACCGACCTTCAGGCGGCCCTTGACGATCGCGCAGGTCGCCGGAATGGCGCCGAGCGAGCGGATGACCTCTTCCACACGGTGCGCAAAATCCAGATTTTCCGGATACGGCATGCCGTGGCTGAGGATCGTGCTCTCGAGCGCGACGACGGGCTTATTCTCATCCAGCGCCTGCTGGATCTCGGGAAGAACGTCCAGATACTTTTCAAAGCTGTTCATAGTTCATTTTCCTCCAGAATTTTATTGACGAGCTCCGCGCTCATCCCCGGACTGACGGTACCGGCGCTGGTGACGGCGATGACGCCCGCCGCGAGAGCCCAGCGAGCCGCCCGTTCGGGGGGGAAGCGGTGCAGGTAAGCATATAAAAGTCCGGCCATAAAGGCATCTCCCGCGCCGGTGGCATCCACCATCTGGCTCACGGGACGGAGCGCGGCATGGAATTTTGCGCCGCTGCGGTCGGCCCAGTAGCAGCCGCGCTGTCCCATGCTGACGACGATGCAGTGCGTACCGCGCTCGAGAAGCACATCCGCAGCACGCTCCATATCGGCGTCGCCGGTGATCTCGCAGCCGGTCATAGCCGCGAGCTCCAGCACATTGGGCTTCAGGCAGTGGAGCTTTCCGGCAAACGGGGCAAGACGACGGGCATACGTTGTGGAAACCGGGTCGGAAAAGATCGGCACGCCCGTGAGAGCGTCGGAGGTGATCCATTCCAAGGCCTCCGGCGTCAGGCAGGGGTCGCAGACGATCGCGTCCGCTTTCCGCAGCGCATCCTTTTGCCCTTCGAGCCAGTCGGGGGTGATGTGCTCCAGAATGCGCATATCGGACATGCCGATGAACATGTCGCCCTCGGGGTCGATGAGCGCCATATAGCTGGAGCTGCCGCAGTCCGGGCAGCGCAGCATGTGCGACATATCCATGCCGACCGCCTCGCCGGAGGCGAGGATCTCGCGGCCGTATAGATCGTTGCCGATGGCGGAGAACAGAGCCGTCCTCTCGCCCATGCGGGAGAGATTTTCGAGAATGTTCCGCGTGACGCCGCCGGGCGACGTGTGGAGAAAGCCGGGGTTGGAATCATGCAGGATCAGCGCGGCACGGCTGCGGCCGTGCAGATCCATGTTGGCCGCGCCGATGCCCGCGGTAAAGCGTTTTTCTGCCATTATTTCAAAATCACTCGCTTGAAGTTCTTCTTGCCGCGGCGCAGGACAACGCCCTTGCGCAGTTCCTCACCGTCAAACGCTTTGGCGATGTCGGTGACCTTTTCCTCTCCGCACAGGACGCCGCCCTGCTGGATGTTGCGCCGCGCGTCGCTGCGGGAAGCGCAGAGACCGCTCAGCACGAGGAGGCTCATAATGTCGGACTTGCCGTCTACGAGGTCACTCTCGGAAATGACGGCTTCCGGCACATGCTCGGTGCTGCCGCCGCCGAAAATGGCGCGCGCTTTTTCCTGCGCGGCGCCGGCCTCGTCCTCACCGTGGACCATTTTGGTAAGCTCGTAGGCCAGAGTTTCTTTGGCGGTGTTGAGCTGCGCGTCCTTCCACGTCGCCATTTCGTCGATCTGCTCGAGCGGGAGGAACGTGAGCATACGGATGCACTTCATAACGTCCGCGTCGTCCACGTTGCGCCAGTACTGGTAGAAATCGAACGGAGAGGTCTTGTTCGCGTCAAGCCAGACAGCGTTGCCCGCCGTTTTGCCCATCTTCTTGCCCTGCGAGTCGGTCAGGAGCGTAATGGTCATGGCGTAGGCGTCCTTGCCGAGCTTCTTGCGGATGAGCTCCGTGCCGCCAAGCATGTTGCTCCACTGATCGTCGCCGCCAAACTGCATGTTGCAGCCATATTCCTTGAAAAGATGGTAGAAATCGTAGCTCTGCATGATCATGTAGTTGAACTCAAAGAAGCTCAGACCCTTTTCCATGCGCTGCTTGTAGCACTCGGCGCGGAGCATGTTGTTCACGCTGAAGTATGTACCGACCTCGCGCAGAAGCTCAATATAATTGAGATCGAGCAGCCAGTCGGCGTTGTTGACCATGATGGCCTTGTCCTCGCCGAATTCGATGAAGCGTTCCATCTGGCGGCGGAAGCACTCGGCGTTGTGGTCGATATCCGCCTTGGTGAGCATCTTACGCATATCGGTGCGGCCCGAGGGATCGCCGATCATCGTGGTACCCCCGCCGATGAGCGCGACCGGCTGGTTGCCGGCCATCTGCAGGCGTTTCATAAGCGTGAGCGCCATGAAGTGACCGGCCGTCAGGCTGTCCGCCGTGCAGTCAAAGCCGATATAAAAGCGAGCCTTTCCGTTGTTGATCAGGTCGTGGATCTCCTGTTCATCGGTGACCTGCGCGATAAGGCCGCGCCGGACAAGCTCTTCGTAAATCTGCATCAATCTGTCTCCTTTTTATTCTTTTTCCGCGTAATACGGATAAATTCCTTATGACAGGGACGCGCGGAACCGCTCATCCCGTGCGAGAAGCTCCTCGGCTCCCGCAAGCTGTATATCGGTGATCATGTCGCCGCCGCTCAGGCGTGCCAGTTCATACCGGCGGCCCTCACGGTCGAGAAGGCGGATGTTCGTATACGTGCGCCCACCGTGCTCGGCTTTTTCCACCAGATACTGCTGCTGCGCCATCGCCGCGATCTGCGGGAGATGGGTCACGCAGAGCACCTGCTTCGTCCGGCCGAGGGAAGCGAGCTTTTCTGCCACCCGCTGCGCCGCAACGCCGGATACGCCGGTGTCGATCTCGTCAAAGATCAGCGCGTCTACGCCGTCCTTTTCGGCAAAGACGTTCTTGAGCGCGAGCATGATACGCGAAAGCTCGCCGCCGGAAGCGATGCGGCTGATCGAGCCAAGCGCTTCACCGGCGTTCGCCGACATGACGAAGCTTACCTCGTCGGCGCCGGAGGCGGACAGGGCGTTTTTCCCTTCGCGGGAAAGGAGCCGCACCTCAAAGCGGACCGACGGCATGCTGAGATCCCGAAGCTCGCCGACGACGCGCTCCTCGAGCCGCTTTGCCGCAGCTTGCCGGATATCGGTGAGCGCGCGTGCCTTCTTTTCGGCAAGCGCATACGCCTTCGCCGTTTCCTTTTCCAGCTGCGCGAGCCGGTCGCCCGCGTATTCCAGCTCGTCAAGACGGCGCTCGGAATCCGCAAGAAGCGCAGCGAGCCCTTCTTCGTCTGTGGAATATTTCTTTTCCAGACGCCGCAGCTGGGCGATCCTTTCCTCCAGCCGGTCATATTCCTCCGGGGAAAAGTCCAGAAGCTGCTGCTTTTCGCGCAGCCGCTCGGAAGCGTCCTCCAGCGCGAGCCGCGCAGAGCGGATGATCTCTTCGGTCTCCGCAAGATCGGCGCTCCACGCGCCGGCACGGGAAACATTATACTCCGCATCACCGCACTGTGCAACAGCGCTGCTGTCTGAATCGTAGAGCGCGGCAAGGGCGGCGGAAATGTGCTCCGTCAGCTTTTCGCTGTTGCGGAGAAGATCACGCCGTTCCGTGAGTTCCGCTTCCTCGCCGGGGCGGATCTTCGCCTTGGAGAGCTCGGCGATCCGGTAGCGCAGGCTCTCTTCCAGACGCTGTTTTTCCGCTTCGTCCATGGAAAGCCGTTCGCTCTCGCGAACGAGGGCGCGGTAGGCATCATACGTCTCGCGATAAGCCGCGAGCGCTTCACCGCACTCGCCGAAGGCATCCAGATAGTCGAGATGCCGCCGCTCGTCGAGAAGCTGACGGCCGTCGTTCTGCCCGTGGATATCGAGCAGAAGCGCCCCCAGTTCGCGCAGCTGCGACGCCGTGACGGGCACGCCGTTCACACGGCCGGTGCTTTTGCCGTCCGTCGAAATGCGGCGCTGCAATATGATCTCGCCGTCGTCCGCGTCGATCTCGTTATCGGCACACCAGCGCTCCGCCTGCGCCGATTCAAAGGACGCCGTGACGGACGCGCGATCCGCGCCGGAGCGGACAAGCTCGCGGCTGACGCGGTTGCCGAGTACAGCGTTGAGCGAGTCGATGATGATCGATTTGCCTGCGCCCGTTTCGCCGGTCAGTACGCTCAGTCCGGCAGAAAATTCCACATCTGCGCGCTCGATCACGGCGATATTTTCAATGTGGAGTGATTTGAGCATTACAGCATAGCCTCGATTTCCCGACAGAAGTCCAGCGCCGTACCGACATCGCGCATGGCAAGGAACGCGGTATCGTCCCCGGCGAGCGTCCCGACGAGATTCGGAACATCCAGATTGTCGAGCATGGACGCCGCGGCGTTGGCGAGGCCGGGCAGTGTGTGGATGACAACGATGTTCTGCGCCGTATCAAAGCTCACGACACATTCTCGGAAGATCTTGCGCAGCCGGTCGAGCTGATCGCCGGAATCCTCCCGCGTGGGGACGGTATAGCGGTAGCCGCCATCCGGGGAAAGCTCCTTTACCAGACGAAGTTCGCGGATGTCGCGCGAGAGCGTCGCCTGTGTGCTTTTCACGCCGCGCTTGCGCAGCGCTTCGATCAACTGGTTCTGGGTCTCAATGTTCTGCTCCTGAATCAACGCAAGGATCTCTTCCTGTCGCTTTGATTTCACGGGGCGTTCACCTCTTTCATTTATCGACTAATTTTTCAAAAACAATATCAAAGAAGCTGCGATCTTTAACGCGCGCCATAAGAAGCGTTTTATCGGAGCGTGCCACGACAAGCTCGTCGCCGTCAAGAAACGGAACGGCCACGCCGTCCACGGAAAGAAAGACCTCTTTGTCTCCCTGCTCCACGGTGCGGATGGATACTTCGCGGTCTGCTTTCAGTACATACGAGCGCGCTGCAAGGCGGAACGTGCAGATCGGTGTGAGGATGATGCAGTCGGCGCACGGCTCGACGATCGGCCCGCCCGCCGCCATGGAGTAAGCGGTAGACCCGGTCGGCGTGGAGGCGATCATTCCGTCGCCGGAAAACGCCGTGACCTCTCTTCCGTCACTGAAAGCTTCGAGCTTCACAACGCTAACCGAGGCACGGACGACCGCTTCGTTGAGAGCGCTTCCCTCATAGACCAGCTCGCCCTTACGGAAGAGCTTGAGATCGAGCATCATGCGCGTCTGAACCGTGTAATGGCCGTCGGCCACTTCCAGTATGCAGTCCGTCTCTGTCTGCTCCAGTTCGGCGAGAAAGCCCTTGTTGCCGAGATTGACGCCGAGGATCGGAACGCCGGAACCGGCGAGATACCGGGAAAGCTGCAAAATCGTACCGTCGCCGCCGAGAGAGACGACGAGCCTCGCTCCGGGCAGCGCTATCGGAAGAGCAGCGGTCGGAATATCGCGCGGCCAGGTGTTTTCCAGCCCGTCGCTGAGGAAGGGCGAGATGCGCACTTCATGTCCGTGCTCGCGCAGCGCCTCGGCAATGGCGAGCGTGGAAGCAAGGCCGTGGTCGCGGTGGGCGTTCGGACAGAGCAGAACATATCCGTCTTTCATTATTCGGAGTCCTTTCCATGTACCGCGTGAGACGCGGCGACGAGCGCGTCGATGTCCGGCTCCGGAATGCTCTCCGCACCCTTTTTGAGCCAGGCAAGATACTCTATATTTCCCTCCGGGCCGCGGATGGGTGAGAAATCCAGCCCCCGCACGCCGAAGCCGCATTCCGGCGCATAGCGCAGAAATTCGCGCAGCACCTCTGCGTGAACGGCAGGGTCACGCACCACGCCCTTTTTCCCTACCTTGTCCTTCCCCGCTTCAAACTGCGGCTTGACAAGGCATACCATCTCGCCCTCCGGCTTCAAAAGCGCGCCGACCGCGCCCAGAATGAGACGGAGCGAAATGAAGCTCAGATCGGCAACGGCAACGTCCATCTCCTCCGGGATCTGTTCATGCGTAACATAGCGGATGTTCGTCCGCTCCATGCAGACGACGCGCGGATCGGTGCGGAGGCTCCAGGCAAGCTGACCGTAGCCGACATCGACGGCATAGATCTTGGCCGCGCCGCTTTGCAGCAGAACGTCCGTGAATCCGCCGGTGGAAGCGCCGCAGTCGATGCACACGGCGTCTTTCACATCGATGGGAAACACACGCAGCGCCTTTTCGAGCTTCCACCCGCCGCGGCTGACATACGGCAGCGTTTCACCCCGCATCTCCACAGCGGCGTCCTCCGCTACGGAGGTGCCGGGCTTTGTCTCCTTCTGGCCGTTCACATAGACGCTGCCCGCCATGATATACGCCTTGGCGCGCTCACGGCTCTCGGCAAGGCCTTTATCAAATACAAGCTGATCAAGCCGGATCTTTTTCATGCAGTATCTCCTTTGCTGCGGCGGCAATGCCATCCGCATCCAGATGCAGGCAGTGCTGCAGCTCACGGACCGAAGCGTGCTTAATAACGCCGCTGCCGAGATCCAGCAGCCGGGCGCCGCGCAGCGAAATGCCGTTTGCCGCGGCGTCTGCAAGAAGAAGCGTGCCAAGACTTCCGGAGCGGCAGGCTTCCTCCGCCATAATAAACCGTCCGGTTTTCCGCAGCGACTCACGGACGGTCTCCGGGGCGAGCGGCAGCAGCCGGTTGAGCTTGATGACCTCGGCGCGGATGCCGTCGGCGGAAAGCGTCTCCGCTGCGGCGAGCGCTGCGTTGACGCTGATGCCGTAGGTGGCGATCGTTACATCGCCGCCGCTGCGCAGAACGGTCGAATCCTCGCGGGAGTGGTCGTCGGTATATGCGCCCTCTCCCCCACGGGGATACCGGAGCGCTACGGGACCGGATTTTTCACGCACGGCGATGGATAGCATGGAGTCCAGTTCGCAGAAGCTCGCCGGAGCGTATACGGTCATATTCGGCACGGAGCCGAGATACGCGATATCAAAAGAGCCCTGATGCGTGACGCCGTCGCGCCCGACAAGTCCCGCGCGGTCCACGGCAAGCACAACATGCAGCCCCATGAGTCCGATGTTCTCGATGAGCATATCGTAAGAGCGCTGGAGAAAGGTGGAGTAAACGGCAAAAATGGGCGTCAGCCCCTGCTTTGCCATGCCGGCGCACATCGCGGCGGCATGCTCCTCGGCAATGCCGAGTTCAAAATACCGGTTCGGAAAACGGCGGGCAAATTCGGACAGCCCCGTGCCGTGTTCCATCGCCGCGGTAACGGCGCAGACCGTCGGATCCTTTTCCGCAAGCGCAATCGCCGATGCGCCGAATGCCGCAGAAAAATCGTTGGTCGGAACGGTCGTGACGCCGGTCTTCCGATCGAACGGGTTGACGCCGTGGTACGTCTGCGGGTCTGCCTCCGCGGGAGCATAGCCCTTTCCCTTCACCGTCACCACATGCACAACGACCGGGCGATGAAGATCCTTCGCCCAGCGCAGCGTAGTTTCGAGCGCCTTTTCATCGTGGCCGTCCACCGGCCCGATATAGTAAAACCCGAGATCGTCAAATATACCGGACGGCAGAAGGCGCGCTTTGATGCGCTCCTTGAGCCGGTGCAGCTCTTCATAGGCGTGCGGGTGCTTTTTCATCACACGGCGGTATGTCCGCTTGAAGCGGAGATATCCGGGGCGCGTGCGCGCGCGGCGGAGCAATCTCGCCACGCCGCCGACATTTTCGTTGATGGACATGCCGTTGTCGTTGAGAACAACCACGGCAGCCTCGCGGCTTGCACCGAGATCGCTCAATCCCTCAAAGCACAGGCCGCCGGTCATCGCGCCGTCGCCCACAACGGCGACAACGTCGTAATTTCCGTGCATGAGCGTTCGGGCTCGTGCCATCCCCGCGGCCAGCGACACGGAATCGGAGGCGTGTCCGGCAAGAAACGGATCGGCATTGCTCTCGCACGGCTTGGGAAAGCCGGAAACACCGTCGAGCTGGCGCAGCGTATCGAAGGAATCTCTCCGACCGGTCAAAATCTTGTGGACATAGGACTGATGCCCGACATCGAACAGGATGCGGTCCTTCATCGGGTCATAGACGCGGTGCAGCGCCACCGTCAGCTCCACACTGCCGAGATTCGAGGCAAGATGCCCACCGGTGTGCGACACGTTTTCCACAAGAAACTCGCGGATGTCCCGGCATAGCTCCGGAATGTCCCGTTCCGGTACGGCACGGAGATCGGCATTGCTGTTTATTCTATATAAAAGTTCTTTTTCGTTCTGGTTCAACACAACTGCATCCCCTCATACTCTTAACTTAAGTATAATAACAAAAACAAACACCCTTTACAAGAGCAAAGGGTGTTTTGACAAAAAATATTCATATTTTATCCGGAAAATATTCACTTCCTGCGGTCCGCCAGAAGGTCGGCGAGCCAGCAGAGAAATTCCGTATCCGCAAAATGTCCGGCAGCGGCGGCTTTTGCCTTCTCCGTATGGAGATGTACGAGCCGGCCGCATTCCTCGACGCCGAGAAGCGAAACGAACGTTGTCTTTTTCTCTGCAGCGTCTGAACCGATGGTCTTGCCCAGCTCGTCCTCCGTGGAGATCGTGTCGAGCACATCGTCGCGGATCTGGAAAGCCAGACCGAGATTCATCGCGTACTCTTCCGCAGCCGCCACCTGCTCCGGTGTACCTCCGGCGCACTGCACGCCCATGACGCACGCGGCGCGGAGCAGCGCTCCGGTTTTCAGGCGGTGGATCTCGTAGAGCTCCGCCTCCGTGACCGGAAGTCCCTCTTTGCTCGTGTCCAGATACTGTCCGCCGCACATGCCCTGCTCGGCGGCGGCAAAGGCCAGCGTTTTGGCCATCGCCGCGGTTCGCTCCGGCGCAGCCGGCGCGGATAATACGGCGCAGTATGCCGCCGACTGCAGCGCGTCTCCGGCGAGAACGGCGTTGGTCTCGCCGAACATCTTGTGGCAGGTGGGCTTTCCGCGGCGGAGATCGTCGTTATCCATGCACGGAAGATCGTCGTGGATCAGCGAATAGGTATGCAGCATTTCGATGCCGCAGGACGCAGGCAGTGCCGCGGCGCGGTCTCCGCCGGAGATCTCGCAGAACTTCACGAGCAGCAGCGGGCGGATGCGCTTTCCGCCGGCGAGAAGAGAATAGCGCATGGCGTCCAGAAGCTCCTTCTGCGGGCAGTCCGCCGTGAAATACGTCTCCAGCGCGGCGTTGATCTCATTTTGGATGGCTTTATATTCGCTGAAATGATCCATGGTCATTCGTTCTCCGATGCAAAGGATGTTTCGACCGGCGCGCCGTCCGCGCCCTTTTGCAGCTTCACAACGGTCTGCTCGGCCTCGTCGAGCTGCTTTGTACAGGTGCGGATCAGCTCCGCGCCCTCGGTATACAGCGAAAGAGACTCCTCGAGCGGAGCGTCACCCTTTTCGAGCGAGCGGACGATCTCGTCCAGACGGGCAAGCATCTGCTCAAAGGTCTTCGGTTTTGCGGTTTTCCGTTCAGCCATGGTGATCCTCCTGTCCGTTTCGATCAGCTCTTTTTATCGGTAACGCGGACGATGGTTTCGCATTTCACGTCGCCGACGGTGCAGATGACCTTGGTCGTTCCCGCCTTCACGCCGGTGACGACGCCATTTTCGTTGACAGTGGCGATGGCGGTATCCTCGATCGTCCATGTCTCCTTGTTCGTGCTGGGATCGATGTTGTACATCGTGCAGTTGAGATCGACCGATTGTCCGACAGTAATGGTAAAGTCGGAATTCGGCAGGCCGAAGCAGGTGATGACGACGCGCGGCGTCTTATCGTTCGGGTCAGGCGTCGCCTGCGCCGCGGCAGCCGCTGCCGCGGGCGGATTATCGGCCACGCGGATGATGCAGACCGCTTTGGCCGTGCCGGACTTGCAGACGATGTTCGTATAGCCCATCTTCTTACCGGTGACGAGACCGGTCTCGGATACCGTCGCGATGGCGGGGTCTTCCGAGGACCATGTGACTTCGCTTCCCTCCGGCGTAACGGCGGCGGTGAGCTGGATCTCATATCCCCACTGACCGCTGAGGCTGATGTCGGTCTTTTCCACACCGCCGTAGCAGATCTTGATCGTCGGCTCCGTAACGGTCAGTGAGAGCGACGCAGACGCATCGCCGATGGTATAGGTGATCTTGGGATTGCCGACCTTCCAGCAGGTGACGATGCCGTTTTCGTCCACACTGGCAGAGGACGCGTCGCTGGAGGTCCAGATGCCGCCGGTGGAGCCGTCGCTCGCAACAGCCTGCAGACGGATGACCGTGGAGGTCTGGAAGCTCAGCTCCGTCACGGCCTTGTTTTCATAGAATATCTCGACCTTGACCGGCTCCTTCGTTGCCTCCGGTGTTGCGGAGACTTCCGGAACAGGCGTCGCCGCTTCGGGCGTCGCTGTCGAAGCCGCCGAGGGAGACGCGTTCGGGTCATCCTGCGTTTTGTTGTCCTTGTTTTTGAAAAAGTCGGAGATGCCGCAGCCCGTCAGAGAAAAGCAAAGAGCCGCTGCTGCCAGAGCAAGCGCAACCATGCGATATAGCTTTTTCATCATTGTACCTCCGATTGATGCTCCACACGGCAGTCAAGCGCGCCGTGTTCAAGCCGTATATGGACGCTGTCGCCGGGTGCGACAGCCTTGGCGTCTCTGAGGATCGTGCCGGACGCGTCGGTCGCCACGGAAAAGCCGCGCGCGAGAACCTTGAGCGGGCTCATCGCCTCGAGCGACGATACGAGCCGGACATATTCCTGCCGTTTGGCGAGCAGGAGATGCTTTTCCGCCGCGTTCAGACGGTCGGAAAGGCGATCCACATCCAGCCGTCGGTTCTGAAGAAAGCCCGTCGGGCTCTGCAGCACCGGACATGCCGAAAGCTCGTTCAGCCGCGAGGCAAGAGCATCCAGCCGCTTCCGCTCCGCCTGACCGAGCCGGTTTTCCAGCGAGAGGAGAAGCGCGCGGACGTCGGCCTGCTCCGGTACCGCGATCTCCGCACCGTTTGACGGCGTTGCCGCGCGTACATCGGCGACAAAGTCGGCGATGGTCACATCGGGTTCATGCCCGACGGCGGAGATGACCGGTATCTCGGACGCAAAAATCGCGCGGGCAACGCGCTCGTCGTTGAACGCCCAGAGATCCTCGATGGAGCCGCCGCCGCGGCCGGTGATGATAAGATCGGCCACATTCCACCGGTTCGCGTACCGGATCGCACCGGCGATCTCCGCGGGGGCTTCCGTTCCCTGCACGCGCACCGGCATCACAAGGATCTTTGTGAGCGGCCAGCGCCTGCCGAGAATACGGATCATATCCTGTACAGCAGCGCCGGCCCCGGAGGTGATGAGCGCGATCTTCTCCGGCATGGCGGGAAGCGGTTTTTTGTGCTCCTGCGCAAACAGCCCTTCCGCGAGCAGCTTTGCCTTGAGCTGCTCATACGCCGCGTGAAGATCGCCCAGACCTTCCGGCTGAACGGCGGTGACATAGAGCTGATAGGCTCCGTCCCGCGGATAGACAGCGACGCGCCCGGAGCAGATCACCGCCATGCCGTTTTCCGGGCGGAAGCGCAGCCGCGAAGCGTCGGCGCGGAACATAACGCACCGGATCGACGCGCCCGCATCCTTGAGCGTGAAATAATGATGGCCCGAGGGATAGATCTTATAATTGGAAAGCTCGCCGCGGACATAAACGCGGCGCAGCGCGCCGTCGCTTTCTACGATGGCGCGTATGTGCTCCGTGATCTCCGATACGGAGAGCGGCGAAATCTCCGTCATTCTTCCGTCGTGGGTCCGTTCTCCGCTGCCGCGTCTTCCGCGGGCTCCGTCTCCGCCGGCTGCTCCTCCACGGTCTCGCCGCGCGAGCGCATGAAGCTGCCGAGGATGCCGTTGATAAAGCG
>OGZO01001435.1_pt1 | contig 17435 bp, 28 predicted proteins | sample 1576721 | NCBI WGS metagenome assembly OGZO01 (sample SAMEA3541516, study PRJEB24748) | human gut metagenome | biome: human gut; feature: human-associated habitat; material: faeces | place: China | collected 2012 | reverse complement strand
CAGCGGAACCGCCATACCATTTTCCGGCATCCTTTGGATCATACTCACCACTGTATGGATTTTCCTGTGATAAACTGCTGATACAGTGTACCCATATCATTTGGAATACGTGAGATGATGTTAATGGTAAGTACGATAGAAATACCATTTCCAACACCTTTTTCTGTAATACGCTCACCAATCCACATTAATACTGCTGATCCTGCAGTTAATGTGAAAATAATCATAATAATTGTAAGAATACCATCACTCTGTAACATCTGACCTCTCTTAAAGCTGATTGCCATTGCGATCGCTTCAATTAAAGCAAGAGCTACTGTAAGATATCTGGTAATCTCTGCAATCTTTTTACGTCCTTCTTCTCCGTCGCGCTGCATCTCTTCCAGTTTTGGAATTGCGATAGTGAGAAGCTGCATAATAATGGATGAAGTAATATACGGTGTAATGTTCAATGCAAAGATTGACATGTTATAGAATGATCCACCGGTAATTGCATCAAAAAATCCCATTCCATCTGCGGTCTGACTTGCAAACCAGTTTGAAAACAGTTCATTGTTAACACCAGGAATCGGAAGCTGGCTTCCGATCCTGATTACAACTAACATGAGAAATGTAAAAATAATTCTGTTTCGAATATCTTTAATCTTGAATGCATTACGGAGTGTTTCCAGCATTAGATCACCTCTGCTTTTCCACCAAGAGCCTCAATTTTTTCTTTTGCGCTTGCGCTGAATGCATTTGCCTGAACGGTGAGTTTCTTAGTAAGTTCGCCATTACCAAGGATCTTAACGCCATCTCTTGGGTTCTTAACAACGCCTGCCTCGATCAATGTCTCAACAGATACAACTGCGCCGTCCTCGAACGCCTCAAGAGCTGAAAGGTTAATTCCGATGATTGTCTTGGAGTTTCTGCACTTGAAACCTCTCTTAGGCAATCTTCTGTATAATGGCATCTGACCACCTTCGAAACCTGGTCTTGGTGCTCCAGAACGAGCCTTCTGTCCCTTATGTCCCTTACCAGCAGTCTTACCATTTCCTGATCCGTGTCCGCGTCCTCTTCTGAAATTATCGCTCTGAGTGGAACCTGCCGCTCCCTGTAAATTTGATAAGTCCATTACCGACACCTCCTTATCCTCTTATTTTAAACTTCTTCTACTTTCACATATGGTGCAACCTTGCGAAGCGCGCCTGCTGTTGCAGCGTTGTCCGGAAGTTCAACAGTCTTGTAAAGCTTGCTGAGTCCCAGTGCCTCGATGGTCTTCTTGTTCTTCGGAACTGCACCGATCGTGGATTTAATAAGTGTAACTTTAAGTTTCTTCTCTGCCATCTTAAATTCCTCCTTAACCTACGATCTCTTCTACGGATTTGCCGCGAAGCTTCGCTACTTCTTCCGGAGACTTTAACTGGCTCAAAGCGTTTAACGTTGCAAGAACAACGTTCTGCTTATTGTTTGAACCTAAAGACTTTGTACGGATGTTCTTGATACCTGCAAGCTCACATACGTTACGTGCAGGACCACCAGCGATGATACCAGTACCATCCGGAGACTTCTTTAATAATACGGAAGCACCGGTGTGCTTACCAATAACATCATGTGTGATACTGTCAACCTCATCCAGCTTTACTGTGATGAGCTTCTTCATAGCATCCTCTTTACCCTTACGGATTGCCTCCGGGATCTCGGCTGCTTTACCCAAACCTGCACCAACATGGCCATTGCCGTCGCCGACAACAACTAAAGCTGTAAAACGGAAGTTACGTCCACCTTTAACAACTTTTGTTACACGTTTGATTGATACTACTTTTTCTTCTAACTCTAACTGACTAGCATCAATAATTTCACGTTTCATGTTTTGCGTTTCCTCCTATTAAAATTCTAATCCAGCTTCTCTTGCTGCTTCGGCTAAAGCTTTCACTTTTCCCTGATATATGAAACCGCCGCGATCGAATACAACCGTGTTGATACCCTTGTCTAATGCTTTCTTAGCGATAACGGTACCAAGCTTTGCTGCTGCTTCAACGTTATTCGTCTTCTCTAACTCTGCCTTTACATCCTTCTCAAGGGTAGAAGCAGAAACAAGTGTATTTCCGACTGTATCATCAATAATCTGAGCGTACATATGATTATTACTTCTGAACACAGCCAGGCGTGGTCTCTCTGCAGTGCCTACGAGATGATGACGCATTCTTCTATGCTTATTTTCGCGAACTGCTGTTCTTGATTTCTTACTAACCATTTTTCGTCACTCCTTTAATTATTTCTTACCAGTCTTACCAACTTTACGTCTGATAACTTCATCTTCATATTTGATACCTTTTCCTTTGTAAGGTTCAGGTGCTCTCTTTGTTCTGATTTCAGCAGCGTACTGGCCTACTTTTTCTTTATCAATACCTTTAATTATTATCTTATTCTGTCCATCCATTTCAACTGTGATTCCTTCTGGATCTTCCATTTCTACTGGATGTGAATAACCTAATGAAAGAATTAATTTATTTCCCTGTTTCTGTCCTCTGTAACCAACACCGTTGATTTCAAGAACTTTCTGGTATCCTTCTGTAACACCAACAACCATATTGTTGATAAGTGTTCTTGTAAGACCGTGTAATGATTTCATTTTCTTTAAATCATTTGGTCTGCTAACGATGATTTCTTCACCGTCTTTTTTAATTTCCATTTCCGCAGGTAATACTCTTTCAAGAGTTCCCTTAGGTCCTGTAATAGTCACCTTATTATTTTCTGCAATATCAACAGTTACTCCTGCTGGTATAGCGATAGGCATTCTTCCTATACGTGACATGCCGTTACCTCCTTATTAATAATGAAGAGTTGGACTAAGAAAGAAGAGAAACTCTTCAATCTTATCTCATCTCTTAACGTTATTTTCTTCCTACCAAACGAAAGCGAGAACTTCTCCACCAACGTTTTCTTTTCTTGCAACTTTATCTGTAACCACACCTTTGTTTGTAGAAATGATTGCAATTCCAAGTCCTCCAAGAACTCTTGGAAGTTCGTCTTTACTAGCGTAAACACGAAGACCCGGCTTAGAAATCTTCTTGATTCCTGAAATAACTTTATCATTCTTATCTTTACCATATTTTAATGTGATTCTGATTGTTTTAAAATTACCGTCTTCAATGACTTCATACTTCTTGATATATCCTTCATTTAAAAGAATTTCAGCGATAGCTAATTTCATCTTTGATGCAGGAACATCAACTGTATCATGTTTAGCAGTGTTTGCGTTACGGATTCTTGTAAGCATATCTGCGATTGGATCACTCATAGTCATGTTTCTTTCCTCCTATCAATTTATCTCTTACCAGCTTGCTTTTTTAACGCCTGGTATCTGTCCTTTGTATGCTAATTCACGGAAGCAAACTCTGCAAATTCCGTATTTTCTTAAATAAGCATGTGGACGACCACAAATTCTACAACGACTGTATTCTTGTGTAGAGAATTTAGCTTTACGTTGCTGTTTAACTTTCATAGCAGTTCTAGCCATGGATTTACCTCCTAAAACTATTTTGCAAATGGCATATTAAATAATGTCAATAATTCACGAGCTTCTTCATCTGTGTTAGCTGTAGTAACAAAAATTATGTCCATACCTCTAACTTTGTCTACTTTATCGTATTCAATTTCAGGGAAAATTAACTGTTCTTTAATTCCTAAAGCATAATTTCCTCTTCCGTCGAATGCATTTGGGTTAACTCCTCTAAAGTCACGTACACGAGGAAGTGCAAGGTTTACTAATCTATCTAAGAATTCGTACATCTTTTCTCCTCTAAGAGTAACTTTACATCCGATTGGCTGTCCTTCTCTTAATTTGAAGTTAGCTACTGAGTTTTTAGCTCTTGTTACAACAGCCTTCTGTCCTGAAATAATTTCAAGATCTTTAACAGCTGTATCTAAAATCTTAGCGTTCTCTTTAGCTTCGCCAACGCCCATGTTAATTACAATTTTATCAAGCTTAGGTACCTGCATTACGTTCTTATAACCGAACTTCTTTGTCATGGCATCCATAATCTCATTCTTATAAGTCTCCTTAAGTCTACTCAACTTTCCGGACCTCCTCTCTCAATTAATCAATAACTTCGCCTGTTGATTTTGCAACACGAACTTTCTTTCCGTCTTCAAATTTGTATCCAACTCTTGTTGGCTGTCCCTTATGAACATACATTACATTTGAAGCATCAATTGGTCCTTCCTGTGTTACAATGCCACCATTCTGGTTCTGAGCACTTGGTTTTGTGTGCTTTGTACGCATGTTGACACCTTCAACAGTAACCTTATTGTTCTTTTTGTCTACAGAAGAAACTTTTCCTTCTTTAAACTTATCTTTACCAGCGATTACTCTAACAGTGTCGCCTTTTTTAATCTTCATAGCTGACATCTAAGCACACCTCCTATAATACTTCTGGTGCCAAAGAAACAATTTTCATGAACTGTTTCTCTCTTAATTCTCTGGCTACCGGCCCAAAAATACGAGTTCCTCTTGGGGTCTTATCATCTTTTATAATTACAGCTGCATTTTCGTCAAATCTGATGTATGAACCATCTTTACGACGAGCGCCTTTAACAGTACGAACTACTACGGCCTTTACTACATCACCTTTTTTAACAACACCGCCTGGTGTTGCATCTTTTACAGTAGCAACGATTACGTCACCGATACTTGCGTATCTTCTTGTAGATCCGCCCATAACTCTGATGCAAAGTAATTCTTTAGCTCCTGTGTTATCAGCAACTTTAAGTCTACTTTCCTGTTGAATCATGCTGTATTCCTCCTTCTATAATCCAGGCAAATTATCTTGCCTTTTCAATAATTTCTACAAGTCTCCATCTCTTATCTTTTGATAATGGTCTTGTTTCCATAACTCTTACTGTATCACCAATTCCGCACTGGTTTTCTTCGTCATGAGCTTTTAACTTATAAGTTCTTTTAACGATCTTGTTGTATAATGGATGCTTTACATGATCTTCTACAGCAACTGTGATTGTCTTATCCATCTTATCACTTACAACTTTACCTGTACGTGTTTTTCTTAAATTTCTTTCCACAACAATTTCTCCTTTCTTAACTTTCCACCTGTAGTGGATTGGATTAACCTAAAACTATTCAGCAGCGTTTGTCTTTTCAAATATTACTGTCTGAATTCTAGCAATATTTTTTCTAACTTCTTTGATTCTGCTTGTGTTGTCTAACTGGTTTGTTGCGTTCTGGAATCTTAAATTAAATAATTCCTTTTTAGCAGCTACTAATTCATCATTTAATTCTGCAGCTGATTTTGTCTTTAAATCTTCTACATATGTCTTAATTTTCACTGTTATCACCGCCTTCTAAATCTTCACGTGAAACAATCTTACATTTTACTGGAAGCTTGTGTGTAGCAAGACGTAATGCTTCTCTAGCTATTTCTTCAGGAACACCAGAGATTTCGAACATTACACGTCCTGGTTTAACAACTGCTACCCAATATTCAAGTGTTCCTTTACCGGAACCCATACGTGTTTCAGCTGGTTTTGTAGTTACTGGTTTATCTGGGAAAATTTTAATCCAAACTTTACCACCACGCTTGATGTAACGAGTCATAGCAATACGAGCTGCTTCAATCTGATTTGACTTAATCCAAGCTGGTTCTGTTGCAACAATACCAAATTCACCGTAAGTGATCTTATTTCCTCTTGTTGCTTTACCTCTCATAGAACCACGAAACTGTTTTCTATGTTTAACTCTCTTAGGCATTAACATTATTTATCGCTCCCTTCTTTAGTTGGAAGTATTTCGCCGTTGTAAATCCAAACCTTAACACCTACTTTTCCGTAAGTTGTATCAGCTTCAGCGAAACCATATTCGATATCGGCACGTAATGTCTGAAGTGGAATTGTTCCTTCACTATAGAATTCTGTACGAGCCATATCAGCACCACCAAGACGTCCTGAACATGCAGCCTTAATTCCTAAAGCTCCACTCTTCATTGTTCTTGACATTGTAGACTTCATTGCTCTTCTGAAAGATACACGGTTTTCTAACTGTGTAGCAATGTTTTCAGCTACTAACTGAGCGTCCTTGTCAGGTCTCTTGATATCTTTAACGTCCATAAATAACTTCTTGCTTGTCATTTTCTGAACTTCAGCTTTAACTTTTTCAATTTCAGCGCCACCCTTACCGATTACGATACCAGGCTTAGCTGTATAAATGTTTACTCTCACTCTGTCAGATGATCTTTCGATTTCAATCTTAGAAACACCTGCGCTGTATAATTTCTTTTTAAGATATTCTCTGATTTTGTAATCTTCAACAAGATTGTCTGCAAAATCAGCTTCAGCGTACCACTTTGAGTCCCAGTCCTTAATAACTCCGACTCTTAAGCCATGTGGATTAACTTTCTGTCCCATACTTTGCCTCCTATCTTTCATCGAGCACGATTGTAATGTGGCTATTTCTCTTTAAGATTCTATAAGCTCTACCCTGTGCTCTAGGTTTAATTCTCTTCATTGTTGGAGCGCTACCTGCGTAACACTCAGCAATATAAAGTTTGCTAACATCCATATTGTTGTTGTTTTCAGCATTTGCAATTGCTGACTGTAATAATTTTAATATAACGCTTGATGCGTATCTTGGGTTGTATGTTAAAATACCGATTGCTGACTCTACGTCTTTTCCTCTGATCGCATCTAATACGAAACATGCCTTCTGTACTGACACTCTAGCGTAAGACAACTTAGCTGATGGTCTAGTATCTTTATTAGCATTTCTTTCTCTCTTTATCTGGGATCTATGTCCTTTAGCCATAGATGAGACCTCCTTTCAAAATCTACAGGTATTATCTACCCTTCTTTTCGTCTTTACCGTGTCCTCTATAAGTTCTAGTAGCAACAAATTCACCAAGTTTATGTCCAACCATATCTTCAGTTACATATACTGGCACATGCTTTCTACCGTCATGAACAGCGATTGTATGTCCAACCATCTGTGGAAAAATTGTTGAACGGCGTGACCAAGTTTTAATAACAGACTTGTCACCTGAAGCGTTCATAGCTTCGACTTTCTTTAATAAGCTCTCATCCGCGAATGGGCCTTTTTTTAATGATCTAGCCATTAGTTCCTACCTCCTTATTTCATGTTCTTTCCGTCACGTCTTCTAATGATTAACTTGTTAGACTTCTTATTTTTCTTACGAGTCTTCAAACCAAGTGCTGGTTTACCCCAAGGTGTACATGGGCCAGAACGTCCGATTGGTGCACGTCCTTCACCACCACCGTGTGGATGGTCATTAGGGTTCATAACAGAACCACGAACTGTAGGTCTAATACCCATATTACGTTTACGTCCGGCTTTACCGATATTTACAAGACCATGTTCAATGTTACCTACTGTACCAACTGTTGCACGGCAAATAACTGGAACCATTCTCATTTCTCCTGAAGGAAGTCTAAGTGTTGCATACTTTCCTTCTTTAGCCATTAACTGTGCTGCATTTCCAGCTGCACGAACTAACTGTCCGCCCTTACCTGGATATAATTCAATGTTATGAACTTCTGTACCTACAGGGATAGCTGAAAGTGGTAAACAGTTACCAACTTTAACTTCTGCATTTTCACCGTTCATAACTGTAGCTCCAACCTTAAGTCCGTTAGGAGCAAGGATGTAAGCCTTTTCACCATCTGCATAACTGATTAATGCGATGTTTGCAGTTCTATTTGGATCATATTCGATGCTAATAACTGTAGCAGGAATATCAACTTTATTTCTCTTGAAGTCGATGATTCTGTATTTTCTTCTTGAACCACCACCATGATGTCTTACTGTAATTTTACCCTGATTGTTACGACCAGCATTTTTCTTGAGAGATACTACTAAAGATTTTTCAGGAGTTGCTTTAGTAATTTCTGCATTATCAAGAGTAGTCATAGCTCTTCTTGAAGGGGTATATGGGTTAAATGTCTTAATTCCCATTTTTATTCTCCTTTCGAATTCAATTTGTCATCACGCTTTTCTTGCGTTTACTTATTATCTTTATAAACCAGCGAAGATTTCTATATCTGCACTGTCTTCTGTCAACTGAACGATAGCTTTCTTCTTCTTAGCTGTCTTTCCAATTGTCATTCCTCTTCTACGATTCTTTCCTTCTAAGTTCATTGTGTTAACTTTAGCAACCTTTGTTCCTTCGAACATTTTTTCAACTGCTTCTTTAACCTGAGTCTTAGTTGCATCTGTGTGTACGTAGAATGTATATTTCTTATCTGCCATAGCGTTCATGCTCTTCTCAGTAATTACTGGAGAGAGGATTACGTCATAATATTTGATATCTGCCATTATGCATACACCTCCTCGATTGTTGCTACAGCTGCCTTATCGATAACTACAACATCATATTTAAGAATGTCATAAACATTAATTGTGTTAGTTAAAGCAGTTTTTACTGTAGGGATGTTCTTAGCTGACATTACAGCATTTACATCATTGTCTTTTAATACAACCAATGCTTTACTTACATTTAAGTTGTTCATCATCTTTACAAAATCTTTTGTCTTAGGTGCTTCAAACTTAATGTCGTCAACTACGATAAACTTATTTTCATTAACTCTGTCTGTCAATACTGACTTAAGAGCTGCTCTTTTTTCTTTCTTATTCATCTTGAATGAATAATCTCTTGGAACTGGTGCGAATACAACTCCGCCGCCTGTCCACTGTGGAGCTCTTGTAGAACCTTGTCTTGCATGACCAGTTCCCTTCTGTCTCCAAGGCTTTCTTCCGCCACCGCTAACTTCTGAACGAGTTTTAGCTTTCTGTGTTCCTTGACGGTCATTAGCAAGCTGACTCAATACTGCCTGATGCACTAAGTTTTCTTTAACTTCTACACCAAATACGGCATCGTTTAATTCGATTTCATCAACCTGTTTACCTTCCATATTTAAAACAGATACTTTTGCCATCTGCGTGTTCCTCCTTCCAAAATCTACTTACCAGACTTACATGTTTCTTTAATAGTTACTAAAGCTTTCTTAGGTCCTGGTACAGCGCCCTTTACTAGGATTAAGTTGTTTTCTGCATCAACTCTAACAATTTCAAGGTTCTGTGTTGTTACCTTCTTAGCACCCATATGACCTGGCATTTTCTTTCCTTTAAACACCTTGCTTGGGCTTGAACATGCACCGTTTGATCCGGCATGTCTATGATACTTAGAACCGTGAGCCATAGGTCCTCTTGACTGACCATGTCTCTTAATTGCACCCTGGAATCCTTTTCCCTTTGCAATTGCTGATGCGTCAACTTTGTCTCCAGCAGTAAAGATGTCTGCCTTGATTTCGTCTTTCACTGAATACTCTTCAGCATTTTCAAACTTAAATTCTCTTACAAATCTCTTGTAAGGAACTCCAGCTTTGTCAAACATACCTTTCATTGGCTTGTTGACTAACTTTTCTCTCTTTTCACCGAATCCAACCTGTACAGCACTGTATCCATCATTTTCTACTGTCTTAACCTGTGTTACTACACATGGTCCAGCCTGAAGAACGGTTACTGGTACTAAACTTCCATCTTCGTTGAAAATCTGAGTCATTCCAACCTTTGTAGCTAAAATAGCTTTCTTCATATTAATTACCTCCTGTTAATCTACAGCGGATCGCGCCACCGCGATCATCCTAGAACAGTTCAATCTATTTAAACCTTCAAGGATAATTCACTATTTCGTTTTTTACCTATTAAAATAAGTAAATTGCGATGAATTATTTATTCTTCATCTTAATGTCGATATATACACCTGCTGGCATTTCTAATCTTGCCAAAGCATCTACTGCTTTCTGTGTTGGTGTAACAATATCAATGAGTCTCTTATGAGTTCTCTGTTCAAACTGTTCTCTTGAGTCTTTGTACTTATGTACAGCTCTAAGAATTGTGATTACTTCCTTCTTTGTTGGAAGTGGTACAGGGCCACTAACTTCTGCTCCTGAACTCTTTGCAGTTTCAACAATTTTTGCAGCTGACTGATCGATTAATTTGTGATCATAAGCCTTTAATGTGATTCTCATTACTTGTGCCATAAAAAAAGCCGCCTCCTTTTCGTACTATTAGCACGACAAGCGGTGACTGTACAACCTTTCCGTGTGTTTTGTGATTATTCACAACTTACCCACGTGTTTCCACTTCTATGGTGGACTCGTTTTTAGTACAGTGACTTGTCGCCAGTTTCCTAACTTGACATTCGCTCCGCGGAAAACCTACATTACTGTAGCAACCTCTCGTTTCAACGCTATCAATGTCACAGCATGAATTAGTATACAACATGAAAATATAAATTGCAACCATTTTTTCAAAAAATTTTATTTTACTTAATTTGGCTATTTATCAATACTTTTTCTACACTATCATTCCAAAATTCATTTTTAAATTTAAATCTCATAATTTACTCTTTAATTTCTTTCTTCTATATATAATAGGTAGTTTTCTGCTTTTATTGACTTTTATTTTCTCAAATTGTAATATATAACCATTGGTCATTATAATACAATGATTAAAATTTTTAAAGATAGGATTTTATATTAATTATGTGGATTGCTAACAATTGGAAAGATTATGAAGTAATTGATACTTCAGACGGCGAAAAACTAGAGCGTTGGGGTGATTACATATTAGTTAGACCTGATCCTCAGGTCATTTGGCATACTCCAAAGAAAGATAAACGTTGGAATAAATTAAATGGGCATTATTATAGAAGTAAAAAAGGCGGTGGTCAATGGGATTTCTTTGATTTACCGGAACAATGGTCTATTAATTATAAAGAATTAACATTCAACCTTAAACCATTTAGTTTCAAACATACAGGTTTATTTCCTGAACAGGCAACAAATTGGGATTGGTGTTCTGAAAAAATTAAAAATGCCGGTCGACCAATTAAAGTATTAAATTTATTTGCTTATACCGGTGGTGCAACTTTAGCTGCTGCTAATGCGGGTGCTTCTGTCACTCACGTTGATGCTTCTAAAGGCATGGTAACATGGGCAAAGGAAAATGCTGTTTCTTCCGGATTAAAAGACGCACCTATTCGTTGGTTAGTTGATGATTGCACTAAATTTGTAAAAAGAGAAATACGTCGTGGCAACAAATACGATGCAATCATAATGGATCCACCTTCTTACGGCCGTGGTCCTGGTGGTGAAATTTGGAAAATAGAAGATTCCATTTATGATTTTGTAAAATTATGTACGGAAGTCTTGTCTGACGATCCATTATTTTACTTAATTAATTCATATACTACAGGTCTTGCGCCTTCAGTTTTAACATATATGTTATCAACTGAAGTCAAATCAAAATTCGGCGGAACTGTTATTTCAGATGAAATTGGAGTTCCTGTAAGCGGCAATGGTCTGGTTCTTCCTTGTGGAGCCTCTGGTCGTTGGTGTAAATAATTTTATCAAAGAAGTTGAAGTTAGGATTACAACAATCTTTACTTCAACTTTTTTCTAGTTTTCTATTCTTTATTATTTTCCTACTATAATATATTTATGTTTAATATCTCTTATAACCAGTAAAGAATTACCCATCTAGTTGCTATTTATTTTCTCTATTTTCATATTTTCTATTATTTTATAATTTCTCTATCGTATATTCATTATCATTTATGTTATGACATACTGACACTAAATTGCTTATTCCAATTTTCATTTCAGTTATCATCGTCTCTTTGTCTGCAATAATTTTTGGCCTTTCCTCTTCGAAATCCACTTCAAATGTATAAAATGGTCTTATCATTCCTGTCCCTTCCATTTTTACATAAGCTTCTTTTATAGTCCACACCCTAAAAAATCTCTGAAGTTTTCCCTGTTCTGTTCCTATATCATAAATGTATTTTTGTTCTTTAGGAGCAAAGCAGGTATTAACAATCCTTCTTTCTTTCATAGTAAACTTATTCTTTCTTTTAACATCTTCAGTATCTATCCCTATTTCATAATCAGAAACAACAGCTACTGCATACTTATTTGAATGTGATATGTTAAATTTAATTTTACCATCTTCAAATGAAGGCTTGTTATATTTGTCAATTAATATCTTACTGTCTTCTTTTTCAGTTTTTCTTATATGCTGTATAAGAATTCCAGCTGCAAGACTTTGCATTTTTTTATCTTCCTGATTTATTCTATCTATTTTATTTTTCCTATCTTCATCCATCATTTCATAATATTTTGAATATACTGATTTATCAGATAATTTTTCTACATTATAGTAATATATTTTCATAAAATTATTTACTCCCTTTTGCAAGTTATATGTTTATTATTGTTTTGTTCAAATTCTAATTATTTTATAAATTATATTTTGCTATCTTTCTATTCTAATTATTGCTATATATATTTCTTATTTAATCACTCATTTATAATCTTCCATGCTTCAACAAGTCTGTCTATATTCCATGCAGCATTTGCAGGGCTTGTGGATGGAAGGCATATTGCTTCTTTCATCACTATCTGTTTCATATATTTGTTATAAAGTGAATACGCTTTCTTTCCATTAACAAATATTTGTTTTATATCTGCTGTATTTAATATTCTTGTCAAATCATTCACTTCAACATTTTTAATGCTACTATCAGAAGACCCTGTAATTTCACATGAATGAATTACATCCCACACTGCCACTTTATTATTAAGCAAAAATTCTTTTTTCTCCTGAATTGTTTGTGGTATATTTTCATTAAATATGGCAGCTAATACTTTCCAAAATCTATTCTGTGGATGTCCGTAAAAGAATCCTTCTTCTCTGGATTTAACAGATGGAAAGCTACCTAATATTAAAATTTTTGATTTTTGATTATATATTGGTTCAATTGGATGTGTAATCATAATGTCTTCTTTCTTTTTATTTTAATTATCATTTATTATAGCATAAAATGTTTTGTCAATCATTGCTATCCCCGATTTGCGTGTATATATTTTTTATTTCTATATATACAATTAATATTATAAATTATAGGAGCAATAAAATGAATGAAAATAAAAAAAATCTTGGGAACTTACCCTCTGTTAGTGGATAAATTACCGACTTTAATTTAATGATACTAATCTAATTATCCAAAATAAAAAGAGAAAACACAGTTGCGAACAATGGTTCACAACTGTGTCAAAAATCTTTTTACCCCCACTCTTGACAAAGAGCCAATTTAACAAAGCCATAATCCTACATTTGGACTATGGCTTTGATACCTTTAATTATTTTATGCTTCATTGAGCGGAATGGCCTTTATTGCAGCCTTCATTATATTAATTGAATATTTTATTTCTTCGTTATCCGGTTCAATTTCCATAGCTTTTCTATACTCCTGCAATGCTTCACGAAATAATGCTATACTTTCCATCGCTCTCCCTCTCCAATAATACGTTTCAATACTTTTTTCCACTTCAACTGTCTTATTCATAATCCACACAGATCGATTGCTATATAATTCTTGTTCTGCCATTTTCATAAGCAATTTAACATTTTTAGTATTAATAGCAGGAATATCATATATTGCATCGTCGTTCATACCCAATTCTGTAAAATCGCTTGCATAATTATTAACCATATTTATGATTTCAACAAAAATATTTTTATCTAATTGTTTGCATTCACAAATCCCTTGTTCTTTTAAAGAATTGGGAATTTCATAAGCATCAAGACACATTAATGAATTACAAGATAACAACCACTTACCATTCTTTTGTAAGAATTTATATTGATATTCATATCTTCCCATTTCATATTGTTCCAAATTAGCCACTTTGATTTTGGAATATAATTGTACATTTTTAGCCCAACCGACAATATATTCCTGTCCCTCATAATTCACAGTCCAGATAACTTGTTCTATAGGTTCCATGCAATATTTCTCAAGTATATCATTTGGCAAAATACCAATCATCATATGATTGTAATACATCATTCCATCCAAATAGGATTCAAAATTTTCCTTATCAAATAGTAATCTGCAAAATACAGTCTTTTTATCAGACTTCAATTGTAAATTATGCGTATATTCTTTACTCAAGGTAGTAATTTCGTTAAAGTATTTGTTTACTTCTTCATAATAACCATCATATCCATCAAACTTCCTCATTTGTGCCTCAAATTCCGCCGTATGCTCTCTATACATTTGATGCATATATTCATGATAGATTATTGCTTCTACTGTTCGATCCGATAATTTCTCTGTATCCAAATAATTACTTACGATAATATGATTTTTCCAATATTGATACTCTCCAAATCTTGAAATCATATTCTCTTCTGACCAACTGATTGTTGGAATATCATATAATTCGTTTTTTCCAAATTCTCTTACAAGATTTTTGAGCAATTTATTTAAATCTTTCATTTTCCTTGTTCTATCTCCAAATTTTCGCTTAATTCTACACAAGCATCAACTAACCATTCGAAATTATTTCTCCATGCTGCTTTCATTCCCACCTTATTTTTCCAAATAGCTTCTGGTCCACTGGTTCTGTCTAAATCTATTCCGTAAAATCCATTAACGGCTTTCACTATCTGTGCTGTTCTATTTTTCCCGCATTGATAACATCGATTAATATTATCAGATTCCAGAATAATTGCACAGAAGTTCTCCATTGCACGTGTTTTTAATAAAACAGATAATTTGCTTTCAAACAATTCCTGTTCAATATGCTGATGTTTATTGATAATAATATAATGTCTATTATTATACTTTTTTAACTCTTTATCATATAAAAGCAAAAGCACTTTTTCAGGTTTTATAATATCAAACGCATCAACCAGCAAAAAAAATACATTTTTATCACCAACCTTATACAGGTAAATATTTTTCTTTATTTGTTTAGACTGTTCAATTAACTCATTCACTGTTCCTACAGGGATATTCAAATGTACATTTTTATTTATAGTTTCAGTTTGTAACAAGCTTGTATCCTTTGTTGCCTTCCCCGATTCCTTTGTTACCTCAAATTTATATATACCACCTGGATCATTCGAAATATCTGAGCGTCCACATAGATTGTACAATTCCATTTCACCACCATTGGCATTAAATCCATAAACATAGCAGTGGGGATTTTTTAATGCTCCATTTCCTCCCATTGTTACTAAATTATAGCAGGAATTCTCTATTGCTCTTGTCTTATTATACTTATACCATTTGTCATAAATAACATCTCCGCCTGTACTATTGATGATGAGGTCTATCCCTTGCAACCCAAATACCCTACTGAATAAGGAATGGTTACAATCATAACAAATAGACAAAGCAATGCGATATCCTTTGTAAATAATTGGTACAAACATCTGATTTGCAATGTTGGAATAATTTTCCATCTCAAATGCAGAATAACTGGTCATAGTATGCTTAATATATAAAACGTTCTCCTCTTCACCTTGGTCTAAATTGGCAAATGCATTGGCAAATATACTATAAAGTGTTCCAAATTTATCTTCACTGCTCACAACTACAGCCATTCCCAAGTCTTTACTTAATTTTTTACATTCCTCAAAAGCAGTCTGACAATCTTTTTCTGATAAAATATCTCCGTTCTGTAAATTTGATACAAACGGAACATAACATGACTCTGGAAAAACTAATATATCTAAATCCGATTGCTTTATAATCCCGATCATTTTTTCGAACGCTCTTTTATTTTTTAGTTCATTAGTTTGAAGATACATTCCAACTTTTAAATCATTTTTCTCCTCACCATTTAGACGTGAAACTTTTTGTTCTTTTAATTCATCATTGTTTTGTTCAACAATTTCGTCCTTTTCCTCTATTTCATATAAATCTAAAATCCTTTTCAATTCTTCTTCTGCATCTTCTGCTTCAAAATCGGTTTGTCCATGCATAATTCTGACTAAGCGATATCCATGTTTATATGCCTGTATATCTCTTATACTATCATAATATGCACGAATTTCATCTCTATTTATCGGTGAATTATCCTTTGCACCAACATCCTCACATGCTTTTATCCATTTTCCTCTATCATAATTTAATGGAACGTTTAAATAAGATTCTAAAGAAACTTTCCTAGCCTCGGAAAAATGCTGCCTTTCATCATATTCAACAATTAACTTCTCTCCTTCGCACACAAAATCGCAACGAAGGACAACATTTCTCTTAGCAAATTTTGTATCACCTCTATATGATGATAACACATCATATAATGCCTGATATTCTCCTTCAATTTTTTCAGGCGTCTTCATCCAAGAATATGTTTTTTCACACACAATATCACCGTTAAACATTCGATTTAATAGAAGTTGTAATGCATTCTTCTGTTCAATTACTTGCTTTGATGGGATTTTTATTTTATCATCTTCTTTTGTGATTTCTTTCTTATCTGTTTTTTTCTTTTTTTGTAATTGCTTGGCTGTATTAATATTTTTTCCTACCTTTTTAATTTCAGATTTTTCTTTATAATCAACTATGAATCCATACCTTTCAAAAAAGTGAGCGGTTTCTTTTCCTCCTCCAAAATCACTTTTTCTTATTGCCTTGCCATAGTGGACTTCATATGCTATTCCACGAATGTGTTTTGCTGGTAATTTTTTCCCTTCATAAACTAAATATGTATTTCTTGGTTCTGGATACTCTGGGGTTTCCTCTATAAATTTTTCTATTGCTTGTAAGATATCTTCTTTTGTGATTTCTTGCCAATTAAATTTAGACATTCTCCTCCCTCCAATCTATGTTTATTCTATAATACAAATCATCTATTTCATCTTCAAATGTATAATCGCCCAAATGCGATTTTTTAACATGACTCTTTATCATCCACCAAATGTTCCGTACTTCTTTTCTATGGTTTGATAGAATATCTTAATTTTCCATCAATGATTATAATTTACTTCATAGCATACTCTAATCTATACAAATTTACCTCTAACAAATTATTTTTTCATATAAACATAAATTCATTTTACCATAACCTTATTTCTATTGAAACTAATAATTATCGCTATTCATAATAACAGTAAAACTTTAAGAGAAGCCGGCGAATACTGTTATCTCATTATTGGATGCTTAACAGCGAAAACAAACAGGCCTTAGAAGTAATGCTCACGCAATCTCATGATCTGGCTGTGGCTTATTATTTAAAAGAGCTGTTTTATGATTTTATGGAATCAAAAGACAAAAATGAAGCTTATAAGAAACTTAGAAAATTTATATTATCAGCACAGTCAAGCGAGTTAGAAGAATTTAATGCGACATTAACAATGTTATCCAACTGGGCTAAATACATACTCAATTCTTTCGATTGTTCATATTCAAATGGGTTTACGGAAGGAACAAACAATAAGATTAAAGTAATTAAAAGAAATGCTTATGGATATAGAAATTTCGAGAACTTTAGGAATAGAATCCTGATAACCTCTACTTAAAAAGAGAAAACACAGTTGCGAACAATGGTTCACAACTGTGTCAAAAATCTTT
>OGZO01001432.1_pt1 | contig 17444 bp, 9 predicted proteins | sample 1576721 | NCBI WGS metagenome assembly OGZO01 (sample SAMEA3541516, study PRJEB24748) | human gut metagenome | biome: human gut; feature: human-associated habitat; material: faeces | place: China | collected 2012 | reverse complement strand
AGCCAGGGCGGAAAAGATGCTGTGCGAATGACATGGTTTAGATGAGAATTAGTATCAGTTTCCCGGCGGCGTCAGTTGATCCGCGACAATCGGCGACCTTCGCAGCTCCGAAAGGAACTGCATCACCGACGCGGGTAGGTCGTCATCCGCGCCGTAGGTGCGCGCAGAAACACGCCGCACCGTGTCGATGCCCGCGGGCGTCATCCGCCCCATGCTGTCGAACAGTCCCGGATGCAGCAGCCACATGTGCGCCGGACAGACTGTGCAGAGCGTCTGCATCAGGTGCAGCATTTGCTCGGAGAAGGACTGATGCCGCGTCAAGTCCGGCGTTTCCGGCGGAATTTCCAGCGTTTTCAGCGCACTTAGCCCCCGGCTCAGCGCCCATTTGCCTTCGCGCATCAGCTGCACTTGGATGTTTCCCGCCGCATACGTCCGCCCCGTTGCGACGGATACGAACTGGTTCAGATTACCCACCATTCCCGACGGCAGCAGGTTCACAAGCAGCGCTCCTCCGCCCGTCAGCGCCACCGGCAGCGACGCGGGCAGATAGTGATTCTGCATCGAATCCGCCTGCACGTCCGCCGTCAGCAGCCCCGCAGCGAACAGAGCCCCTGCCAGATATTCCGCCGCTACGCTCTGTAAGAATGTCACCTGCCCGGCGTTTGCGCGCGCGTTCAAGTGCATCGCCAGCGGCGCGGCGTTCTCAGTCAGTAGGAGGTCGAGCATCATGCACGTTTTGCCGACGTGCGCCTGCGTATCCGACGCAACGGAGAACGCTGCCGTCAGCGCATCTTTCGCCAGCGATAAGCTCCCCATTGAGCAGCCGCCAAAATCGTATTCGATACGTTCCGGGTGATTCGCGTACGTCTCGTAGAGCGTCAGCTGCGTGCCATACGGGATGTTCGCACTGCGCTCCGGGGTCGTGCGGTTCTGCAGATAGATCGCCGCGCGGATGCTGCCCGCGCCAATGTCCAGTGCCGCGCATCCGCCGTGGATTCCGCCCTCGCCGCGCAGGTACGCGCCCAGCGCCACCGTCTCCGGCGTCCACGAAACGCGCTCCGTACCGGGGACAGGCGCAAGCCCGGATGCAATCGTCGCCGCCGCCGCGCCGCTTTCCACCGCGTCCAGCACCGCGCGCCGTCCGCCGTCGCCCATGTCATCCTCCATGGCAATGCGCCACGACAGGCTTCCCGCGCCTTGCAGGACGGCACTTAGCGCCGTATCCAGCATCAATTGCTGAATCAGCAGCGTTCGCGCCCGAACGCCCGCCGCGTCGCTGCGCCATTTGAAGCCGGTCAGCAGACGATTTTCCTCCTTCGCCGCCAGCGCAGCCATGTCCGCCGGGCGGTACACATAACCGTCCCGTCCCGGCACATCGCCCGCGCCCGTCAGCACCACTGCCGTCGGGATGAGGTTTGCCGCCATCGTCAGGCTCGTCATCATGTCGTCCATCGGCGTGTCGGATAAAGTCAGCAGCATCCGCAGGAGCGGACGGTGCGTCGCCGGAATCTCCCGTCCGCCGATGGTCAGCGTCACCGCCGTGACCGCCGTACCGAGGTCAATGGACGCTATCGCAGGCTGATTTCCGCCCGCGCCCGGCTCTTTGTCGAGGATGTTCGGCAGTGCGCCGAGGCTCTCGCCGTCCTTTTCCAGCGTCAGGCAGGATGGGTACTGCGCCGTCAGCAGCGCCGTCCAGTTTTCCCGATTCTCCACGCCCTGCCACTGTCCGTCGGACAGCGCGCACACCTTTGCGTCGCCGCCCTTCACCAGCACCTGATACTGATGCCAGAACGCCATCGGCGCACACGGGTACACCGCCACCATCGGCGGGTTTTCCAGGTACAGCTGCTCATCCGGCGCGTAGGTGCGCACGAACCGCACTTCCCCCCGCGCCCTGAGCAGATACGATGCAGTGACGCTGCCGTCTTCCTCCACCTGATAGCGGAAAGCATCCAGCGCCAGCGCGGTCGGGTTCTCCGCCACCGTTTTCGCCATTTCCATAGACAGCGGCGGCAGCATCGTCGCGTTTTCCAGGATGCAGCAGGTGCGCAAGGCTTGGTCGCCGAGCTGCACCCCGGTCAGGCACGTCAGGCGCTGCGAAAACGGCTGCTTCGCGGCTTCCTGCCAGCCGTCGCCCAAGGTTTCCTGCAAGAGCGACTGCACCGCGCCGCTGTCCGCCCGCCACGGGAATTGCAGCGTCACCGTGCCCTGTACCTGCCGCGCATTCTGCTCCGCCTGCCCCTTGACCAGCGTCAGGTATTCGCGCGCCGCGGGCAAAAGCGCCTTGTCGCTCCGCTCGCGCAGGTACGCATTCAGCGCATCCGCCAGTTTCTTGTTCCACCAAACCGAGCCGTCCGCCATCAGCGCAATTTCCTGCTCCACGCCATTCAGCGTTTCCACTTCATCCGGCCAGTTTGTGTCCGTCCAGCCCAGCACCTTGCTGCTGCGCCCGAACGCCTTGCCGTGCCACAAAAGCACCTGCTGACGTTTAAGCGCCTCGCTCACCCCGACCGTTTCCGCCGTGAAGCACTGCATCAGCGAGTTTTCCGTGTCCGTCAGCGAATTTTCTTCCAGCACCGCAAACCCCGGCACTTTCATCATCCCCAGCGCTGCCTGCGCGCGAATTGCCAGCCGCGCCAGCGTTTCTTCCTCGCTATGGGAGAGCATCTCGCGCTCCTGCGTCAGCCGCTGATTCAGCGCCGCCCGGAAGGACTTCGCGCGGTCGCCCGGCAGATTCATCCGGTGCAGACGGCGGAGCAGCAGGTCGCAGTCCGCCTCGTTCAGCAGCGGCAGCGGGCTGCGGAAACACTTATCCTCCCGATTCACCCATGTTGCGCGTTCCGGCAGCATGTCCCAGATATCGCCCATCTGCGCTGCGATCGTCAAGCCGTTTTCCTCGTCCACAAGCCCCAGCAGCGCTTCCTGCTGATCTTTGACAAGCATCAGCAGACGAATCGGCTGATTGCGCTGCTCCATCGGGCGCGCCGCCATCACCCACGCTGCAAAGCGCGACTTTTGCGCGTCAATCGTCCGCACTGCAAGGCGTACATCTGTCCCCTGCCAGCTGTCCAGCAGCAGCGCCAGCGCCATTGCGCCCTGATATGCCGCGTCGGGGGTGATTTCGTCCGTTTCCTGCCGGATGACCATCCGTTTCGCCAGCGCCGCCATTTCCGACGTGTCAGCGCTCAGCCGGACAAGCCCTGCCCCGTCCGATTCCTTCTCCCTGCCGTTTCGATCGGGCAGAAAAAGCAGTTTGCTCATGCGTTTTCCTCCTGCATGGCGGTTTCCATGGCAACAAGCAGCAGCTGCACAGCGGGCGCATCCTTTTCCTTCGCCCCGCGCCCCAGCTGCTTCATCGTCCTGCGCAAATCCGCCGTTTTGCCGCCCTGAACCAAGACGGGGAACCACGCTGCGAGTTCCTTCCGCCCTTCTTTTTCGCCGCGCAGCAGCCGATCCATCGCTTCCTGCAAAAACAGCCCGTTCTCCGGCGCGGCGGAGATCAGCGTCGGCTTCTCGAACCGCAGCTGACCATCGCGCATCTCCTGCGCGTCGTGGCGCAGCATCTCGCACATGCCCGCCGCCATCTGCTTGTGGCGTTCCATGCGCTTGAGCTTCGTCTTCGCGTCGTCAATGCGGAAGCGCTCGGACGGCTTGACAACAGCTTCCGCCTGCGCAATGCGGCGAATCGCCTCAGCGTAGTCGCGAATCAGACGGTCATTCTCGTTCTCCGCCTTTTCCAGCGCATCCAGCACCATTTTCATTGCCGCCTGACCGCCCATTTGCCGATTGAACGTTTTCTGCACGGAATCCTCGTTCTGGATGCTCTCCGCCATCCGCGCAATGCGTTCCAGCGCCGCCGCCGCTTCCGGGTCGGTGTCGGCGTTTTCGCGGTGGACGTCGTTGTCCTCCTGCATTCCGTTTTGCTCGGCATCGTAGCGCAGAACAGCCAGTTCCCCTGCGCGGCGAATCTGCATATCATAATGTTCCCTGCCCTGCTCCCGCGCCGTTTCCAGCACGGACGCATAGCGCAGATCCAGCGGCAGTGAGCGGATGATGCCCGCCAGATACAGCAGCGCGACCTGCGTCAGGCGGTCAATGGCCTGTGCATCGGCGCGAACATCCTCGATATCCTCCGCCGCGCCGCGGAAATAATGCGGATACCAGCCAATCCAGCCGCTTTTGAGCGCATTCCCCTTCGCAAGCCGTTTTTCCAGCGTCGGGATAATCTTCCGCTGCCAGAGCAGCGCGCCTTTGAGCAATCCGCCAAACGCCACGCGATAACGTTCATCCCCCTTGCCGAACAGCGCCCAATTCGCCGCGCCGTCTGCGGTCTGCACTGTGAACGTGCCCGTCAGCCACGTCGGGCGGTGCAGCAGCACATCCATGCAGTACGCGCCAAGCCAGTCAGTCAGGCGGGGCAAATCGTTGCCGCCGGAGGACTGCGCACTCTGCGGAAGTCCAATCAGGCAGACGGTTTGGAGGGCGTTTTCTATGCTGATTCTCTCCATCGCCGCCTGTGCGCGCGCGGGCGATTCCCCGTCGGCGCAAGGAAGCATCAGCACCGCGCCCATGCGGAAATTGTCATTCTGTCCGAAGCGATTTTGGAGGAGGGCTGCGACACTCTCGATGCCCGCCGCGCCCGTGCCGCCGCAGAGCGAACCTGCCAGCACAACGCGGACTTCCTCACCCGCATTCAAGGCGGACTGAATCTCATCAAGCGTGCGGTGCATGGCATCATCGGGGTCGTTTTCGCATTCGCTGAGCATCGCCGCGAACGCCACGCGCGCGAGTTCGGGGTGGTCATGGAAGCCCTGCCTGAGGTCAAGAGACGCGGTATCCGCCGGAAAAAGCGCCTGACAGAGCAGGGCATCCTGCTTTTCGTCCTGCGTCCAGTCCGCGAGCGTTTTCGCGTTCATGGGCAGCGGATCGCACCATGTGCGGAGGTTGATTTCGGTCTGGAAGGCAGGGTTCTCCGTGCCGATATACGTCCGGGACGCCCAGATGCGCTGATAATCCGCCAATTCCTGACGCAGCTGAACAGCGCCGTGCATCCCATCGCCATCAGGGTCGCACAGCACCAAATCCAGCGTTTCCTCCGGCGTAATGCCCGCGAACGCCATAAACAGCAGCGCTTCGAGCATCCGTCCGCCGCTTCCTCCAAACAGGAACACCTTTCTTTTCATAACCACTCTCCTGCCAGAGGCTCTGCCTCTGGACTCCGCAAGGGACTTCGTCCCTTGACCCTTTCGCGCGATTCAGCTGCTGACACTCTCAAACTTCTTCCGCGTGTTTATTGAAAAAGTACAAGGCGCGTGCGCTTTATTCCGCATTCCGCATTCGCGCAAAAGGGCGCGAAGTCCCCTGTCTCCGGGAACTGCCGCGCCCCATTGCTCATTTGTCCTGATAGCCGTTCGGGTTCGCTTTCTGCCAGCGCCACGAGTCGCGGCACATGTCTTCCAGCGTCTTGGTTGCCGTCCATCCGAGCAGCTCCTTCGCCTTCGTCGGGTCGGCATAGCAGGCATCCACATCGCCGTCGCGGCGCGGGCCAATCACATACGGCACTGGAATCTGGTTCACGCGGCTGAACGTGTTCACAATATCCAGCACCGAGTAGCCCACACCCGTACCAAGGTTGATAATTTCGCAGCCGTTGTGCTTCGCGGCGTAGTCACACGCGGCGACATGTCCCTTCGCCAGATCGACGACGTGAATGTAGTCGCGCACACCCGTGCCGTCCGGCGTGTTGTAATCATTGCCGAACACGGTCAGGTGATCGAGCTGTCCAGCGGCGACCTTAGTGATGTAGGGCATCAGGTTGTTCGGAATGCCGTTGGGATTTTCGCCCATGCGTCCGGATTCGTGCGCGCCGATGGGGTTAAAGTAGCGCAGCAGCACCACCGACCATTCCGGATCAGCGGTTACGATGCCCTGCAGGATTTTCTCAATCATGTACTTCGTCCAGCCGTAGGGATTCGTGCAGCCCTTGCAGAACATATCCTCCCGCAGCGGCACTTCGTCCGGCACGCCGTAGACCGTCGCAGAGGACGAGAACACAATGCGCTTGCAGCCGTGGCGGCGCATGGTTTCGCACAGCGTCAGGGTGGAGTCAAGGTTGTTGCGGTAGTATTCCAGCGGCTTGTGGACGGATTCGCCCACGGCCTTGAGCCCCGCGAAGTGAATCACGGCATCAAAGCGGTTCTCACTGAAAATCTTGTCCATTGCGGCGCGATCGCATACATCGGCTTCATACGCTTTCACCGGGCGGCCCGCGATTTCCTCCACGCGGCGCAGCGCTTCGGGCTGAGAATTCACATAATTATCGACAACAACCACATCGTGCCCCGCCGCCATCAGTTCCACACAGGTGTGCGTCGCGATAAATCCGGCACCGCCGGTCAGCAAAATCTTCATGGGAATCGCTCTCCTCTTTCCTTCTGATAGGGACAGACTGTCCCCCATTCCTATTGTACGACAAAAACGCGCCGTAGGCAAGTGCTTACGGCGCTTTTCTGTAAAATTACAGGGATTCGGGATATTGCCCCGCGTCATGCAGCTTCTTCAGCTCGCCCATGACATACGGCTTGTCCTCGCGGTACGTCACGCCGAACCACACCGCGTCCGTGCTCAGCACATCCACCGTCAGACCGTCGGAGTGCATCAGCGCGTCAATTTCGGTCGGCAGGACGAACTCCTTCTTCATCGGGTCGCCGTTATCGGCGCGGAGGAAGGCAGCGAAATCACGCGCTGCGGCGCCAAAGAACCACGGAGTCAGCCCCCAGAAGTTCATGGACACCAGCGCTTCCGGATCGAGGATATCCCCCTCTTCGCGGAAGTTCACGTCGCGGATCGTGCCGTCCGGGAAGGGTTTAATCTTGTACGTCTCCTGCACCTTCACCAGATGATTCTTGTCGTCGCGCGCGCACACGCCGCGGGTCACATGCCCGTTCTCGGACACGGTGTTCTTCAAGCGGTATGCCACCATCGACGCGACGTTCGTCTTGCCCTGCATTTCCTTCAGGCTATTCGCCATCGTCGCGAAAGCGTCCTTGCCGTAGTAGTCGTCGGCGTTGATGACGGCGAACGGCTCGTGAATCAGGTCTTTCGCCACCAGCACGGCGTGAACCGTGCCATAGGGCTTCGTGCGCCCTTCCGGCGGAACAAAGCCGTCCGGCAGGGAATCATATTCCTGATAGGCGTATTCTACCTCGACCTTCTTGGCAATCTTGTCGCCAATCAGCTCGCGGAAGGTGTCCGCCATGCTGCGCTTGATGACGAAAACCACCTTATCAAACCCTGCTGCCACCGCGTCATAGATGGAATACTCCAGCAGAATTTCGCCGTGCGGGCCGATGTGGTCAATCTGCTTGTTGCCGCCGTAACGGCTGCCCAGTCCTGCTGCCATAATCAAAAGCGTCGTTTTCATTGCTCTTCCTCCTGTGTTTTGTCGTGTTTGGGAATGAATGATGAATCCTCCGGCGGAAATCCCTGCGTCGCGTCAGGGCGGAAAAAGACCGTCACTGTCCGCAGAAGCAGCTTCATGTCCGTCCAGAGAGAGAACCCCTCGATGTAGAATAGGTCGAGCGCGAGTTTATCCTCCGGCGAGGTATTGTAGCGCCCTTCAATCTGCGCATAGCCGGTCAAACCCGCCTTCATGCGTTCCCGGAACTGGAATTCCGGCAGGTCACGCTTATAGCGTGTGATGTTTTCCAGCATTTCCGGGCGCGGGCCGACCAGCGACATATCCCCGCGCAGAATGTTCCAGAACTGCGGCAGCTCATCCAGCCGCCACCGGCGCAGGAAACGCCCGACATGCGTCACGCGGTCATCCGCGTCCCGTGCGGGCGCGCCTCCGCTGCCCCGCCGCATCGTGCGGAATTTGCAGATGGTGAAGGTCTTGCCGTCCGCCGTCAGCCGCTTCTGCCGGAAGATGACGTTTCCGCCGTCCTCCACGCGAATCGCGAGCGCAATCAGCAGCATCAGCGGGCTAAGCACCAGCAGCGCCAGCGCCGACAGCACAATATCCGCCCCACGCTTGATGATTTTCTGCCCCAGTGTCATGCCGTCCGCGCGCATTTCCAGCAGCGGCGCATCATCCAGTATCACCTGATTCGCACTGGACAGCATGATTTCCTGTATGCGCGGGCTGACCAGCACCGTCCGCTTCAGCGCATAGCACGCCTTCATCAGCGCCATCCGGTTTTCATCCGGCACATCCGACGCAATGAGTACTGCATCGTTCTGCGCCAAAAACGCGGGCAATTCCGCCGCTTGCCAGCTGCAAACATCATTCAGCTGCCCGAAGGTGCGCTCCTTCGCCAGCTTCTGCCGAATTTCGTCCGCATCCGCCTCGGTAATCAGCAGCAGCCGCGCGGGTTTCTGTAATTTCGGCAGCACACGCGCACCGAAGGACATTGCCAGCAGCACGAGCGCCATCTGCAGCGCGGCGGCAATCAGCAGATACGCGAAATCCGCCCCGAAGAGCGTCAGGTGCGTGCGGTTATTGGGGTTGACGTTCATAATCTGCAATTGCAGATACGTCACCGCGTCCGTGATGAGCACGCCCATGCACTGCCCTGCCGCCTGCTGCTGATGCTTCCCGCGCCGCACCGTCATGCGCCCGAACACCGCCAGCATCGCCGCGCCCATGGCGACCCACGTCACCAGCGTCGTTGCGCTCGTGCGCGACAGATTCCGCAGCGGCCAGTTCGGAATCGCCATCAGCGCGTAAAAAATCACCAGACAGCCGCCGTACGTCAGCCCCTGCAGCAATCGGGACAGCGCTTCGCCGCGCGTCCGACGCAGCTGCCGCTCGTCCCTGCCCATTCTGCCTGCTCGCCGCCTTTCCTCGTTTTTTTCATCATATCACGGGCAATCCGGTCTGTCAAGGACAGTTGCACATTTCCCCCAGCCTATTTCTGGAAAGCTCGTCGGCTTTTCGTGAAATTTCGTCCGAAAACGTTTGATGTAAGCGTTTGCACAGCTTGTCTTTTTCCTATCAATTGTGGTATAATGCAGGATGAAAGCATACGGCCACGCATTCCGCGTACCGTTTCGCAGGGCAATTTCCGGATTCGCCGGGCTTGCCCGCCATCATAACCTTCTGAAAAGGAGTGGAATGTTCCCATGATGAGAAAAATCGGCGTCTTGACTTCCGGCGGCGACGCGCCGGGCATGAATGCAGCCGTTATGTCCATTGCCCGCAGTGCTGCGGCTTATGGTATGCCCCTGATTGGCATCAAGCACGGCTACAACGGTCTGCTGCGCAAGTCCACCAGCATCAAGGATGACCTACAGGAGCTGTATCTGGACACCGTGCTGGATATTGCCGACCAGCCCGGCACTTATCTGCGCACCGCGCGCTGCGAGGAGTTCAAAGACCCCAAGTGGCGCGAAATCGCCGTGCAGACGCTGAAGGCGATGGAAATCGACGGCTTGGTTGTCATCGGCGGCGACGGCTCCTTCCAGGGCGCAATGCGACTTTGCGAGCTGGGCATCCCCTGCATCGGCATCCCCGGCACGATTGACAACGACCTTGCCTACACCGAGATGACGCTGGGCTACGAGACGGCTGTGCAGGTCTGCACCGAAGCCATCCGCGCCATCCGCGCCACCAGCCGCTCCCATGACCGCCCGCATGTGGTGGAGTGCATGGGCCGCCACTGCGGTGACATCGCCCTGAAAGCCGCCTGCGCCACGGGCTCGGAAATCGTGGTTGTGCCGGAAGTGCCGTGGAGCGTGGAAGAAGTGGCATCCCGCCTGAACAAGCAGATTGCCAAGGGCAACTACCGCTCGACCATCGTGCTGGCGGAGGGCTGCTGGGAATCCATGGCACCCTTTGACATGTACGGCTTCCTGACCAGCCACGGCAAGCAGTGCTTCGAGGGCGAACCCATGAGCGCCATGCGTTTTGCCTCCATCATGAAGCGGATGTGCGGCATGGTGGAAGCGCGTTCGACGGTTGTCGGCTACACCCAGCGCGGCGCGCTGCCGGTTGCCAAGGACAGCGCTTTCGCCTTTGAGGCAGGCAACCTTGCGGTTCGTCTGCTGCGCGACGGCATCTCCAATCAGGTCATCGGCGTGCGGCAGGGCAAGGTTTTCAACATGCCCATCGTGGACGCGTTGAAGGTGGAAAAGCACTTCCGCCGCGACCTGTACGACCTCGTAAACAACCTGTAATGGTGCATGAATGCACCGCCTTGTCCGGCGTTGATGGTCGGGCAGGGCGGTGCTTTTTGATGTCTGGATTTTCAGGTAAGCAGGGTTGACTTCTTTTCTAAACGGGTCATTGGCATAGTTCCAGAGGGCTTTCCGATCGCCCTCTGGACTCCTTCGGCTGCACGCCCCCATAGTTGGCTTTTATCATTACTATAATTTAGTGTACCTTTCGTTCCTCCCTGCAACGAAAAAAACAATAAACATGGGAGCGCACTGCGAAGGGGTCAAGGGGGCGACCGCAGACTTCGTCTGTTTCCATTGCCCCCTTGTCGCTCCCGCAGGAGCGAAATCCCCTGCAACATCAAAAACAAGCAACTTAAAAATCAGCATCCAAAACAAGAAAAAAGGAGCGACCACTGCTATGCAAATCCGCAGTTTTTCCTCCCTGATGGAGTCCTACGAGCGCCTCATCGCGCGCCCGAACCCCGCCAATGACCACTTCTATAACGGGCTTTATACCCGCTACCGCTACCCCGTCCTCACCCGCGAGCACATCCCGCCCTTCTGGATGTACGACGCTGACCCCGCGTCGAACCCCTTCATGATGCAGCGCCTCGGCGTCAATGCCACCATGAACAGCGGCGCAATCAAGCTGAACGGCAAGTACTGCCTCGTCGTGCGCGTCGAAGGGATGGATCGCAAGTCGTTCTTCGCCGTCGCGGAATCCGACAAGCCCACTGAGGGCTTCCGCTTCCGGGATTATCCTGTCGTCCTCCCCGATACCTGCGCAGAGGAAACGAACGTCTACGATATGCGCCTGACGCAGCATGAAGACGGCTGGATTTACGGCGTATTCTGCTCCGAAAGCAAAGACCGCACCAGCAGCGATTTGTCCGCAGCGGTTGCGGCGGCGGGCATCGTACGCACAAAGGATTTGCAGAACTGGGAGCGTCTGCCGAACCTCAAGACGCTCCGTTCGCCGCAGCAGCGCAACGTCGTCCTTCACCCCGAATTTGTGGACGGGCAATATGCCTTCTACACCCGTCCGATGGATGATTTCATCGAGACGGGTTCGGGCGGCGGCATCGGCTTCGGGCTGTGCAAGGATATTGAGCACCCCGTCATTGATGAGGAGAAAATCATCTCCCTGCGCCGCTACCACACCATCACCGAAAGCAAAAACGGCGCGGGCGCAACGCCAATTCGCACCGACAAGGGCTGGATTCACATCGCGCACGGCGTTCGTAACACGGCGGCAGGGTTGCGCTATGTGCTGTACGCCTTCATGACGGCGCTGGATGACCCGTCGCGCGTGATTGCCGAACCGTCGGGGATGCTGCTTGGCCCGATGGGGCACGAGCGCGTGGGCGACGTGAGCAACGTCGTGTTCTCCAACGGCGCGATTGCGGATGACGACGGCAAGGTGTACATCTACTATGCTTCGTCGGACACGCGCCTGCACGTCGCCGAAACGGACATTGACCGCCTGTGCGACTATCTGCTGCACACGCCCAAAGACCCGCTGCGTTCGCCGGACTGCGTGCGCCAGCGCTGCCTGCTCATCTCGCACAACCTCGCGTTTATGGGAAAGAAGGACGACTGATGGCAATTGAGTTTAAACTTGCACCCTTGTTCGGCAGCGGCGCTGTGCTGTGCCGCCGCAAGGAAGTGCGCGTCTGGGGTACGGCGGCGGATGGGCAAACTGTCACCGGGCGCGTGACGACGGCGGATGGGCTGATTCTCTCCGAAGGCGTCTGCACAGCGCGCGACGGACGCTTCCTCCTGCATCTTCCGCCGATGGAACAGGCGACCAGCTGCACACTGACTGTCACCTGCGGGGCAGAAACGTGCACATCCAACGATATTTCGGTTGGCGAAGTCTACCTCGCGTCCGGGCAGAGCAACATGGAACTGGAACTGCAAAACGCCGACGAGGGGCAAGATTTAATCGCGGCGCATGACGACCCGCTGGTTCATTACTTCAACGTGCCGAAAAAGAGCGTCTGGGATGACGATGCCATTGCCGCCGAAGCCGCGTCTCATTGGGAGCGCGTTCGCCCCGGCTATGCGCGGGATATGTCCGCCGTCGCGTACTTCTTTGCCCGCAAACTCGCACGGACGATTGACTGCCCTATCGGCATTATTGACTGCTACTGGGGCGGTACATCCGTGACCTGCTGGATGGACAAGGAAGTGCTGGAAGCAACCGCCGAGGGGCAGCGCTACATCACCCGCTACCGTGAGCAGGGCGGCGACAAGCCCTTCGATCAGTGGCGGCAGGAGGAAGATGCCTTTTGGGTTGAAATGAACGCATGGAATGCGCATGTTGCTCAGCTGAAGAAGGACAATCCCGGTATCTCGTGGCCGGAAATCAACGAAACCGTCGGTCCCTGCCCTTGGCATCCGCCGGTTGGTCCCGGTTCGCCGTATCGTCCGGGCGGGCTGATTGAAACGATGACCAAGCGCGTCGTTCCCGCGACGCTGACCGGCATTCTGTATTATCAGGGTGAGGATGACACCGCGAAAACCGAGCATTACGACGTGCTGCTGACTGCGATGGTGATGCGCCTGCGTCAGCTCTTTCGCGACGATTCGCTCCCCTTCCTCAACGTGCAGCTGCCGATGTGGATTGCCGCCGGCGACGAGGATAAGCACGACTGGGCGCGCCTGCGCCTTGCACAGGCACGCGCGGCGAGCGCCCTCCAGCCCGGCGGTCTGGCGATTCTGCTGGACTGCGGCGAGTTCGACAACATCCACCCGACCGACAAGCGCACCCCCGGTGAGCGCCTGTGCGACGTTGCCCTGCGCGTCGTCTATGGCATGGACGCGCCGGAATCCCCCCGCGCGCTGGGGAAGTATACGCAGGGAGATACGCTCGTTGTCACGCTGAGCGCACCTGTGCTGCGCCGGGAGACGGGCGAACTGCTGCTGGAGATTGCCGGGGAGGACGGGGCGTATCACCCTGTGCAGTCGGTGACGCTGGATGGGACGGAGATGCGCTTGCGGAGCGTGGCGGTGCTCCACCCGGCGAAGGTAAGGTATGCATATGTGAATTGGGGGAAGGTCGCTTTGTTTGGGCGGAACGGTCTCCCGCTCGCGCCCTTCGCCTTCGAGGGCTAAAAGAGGATAAACACGCGGAAACAATAGGGGAAAAGCGACCAACTCAATCGCGCGGAGAGGGCAAAGGGGGGGGACTTCATCCCGTTTCATTTCCCCCTTGTGGGGTTTGTGGCAACGCCCCAACTGTTTCTCGTCAAACCTACTCAAAGGAAGAAGTCAACAAGGCGCAGGCAGCGAAGCGTCTCTGCCAGTAACCAAACCACAATCAAAACAGACCAGCACGGCATCACACCATGCTGGTCTGTTCTTTATTCTGCTTACTTTTCCGGCGCATCCGGGGTGGTCGGGGTGGGCGGCACCGGGGCTTTGCCCTGAATGTACACCGGGTATGCCGCGCTCACCCGCTGACCGTCATTCACCGTCGCGGTGACGAGGATAATCTGTGTTTCCGCGTTTGCGGACACGCGCAGCTTCCCGTCGCCAGAAATCGTCGCAACGCTCGCGGGGCAGTTGACCGCCCACGTCACACGCTTCACCGTGGCGTTCGCGGGCTGGACCGTCGCCATCAGCCGGAGCGTCGCACCCGCGCGGACGATGCGGTTGCCTGTAATCACCACGCCCGTCGCCGGAATGCCGACCGTCACGCGCACGGACGCGCGCTTGTTCGAGCCGTCGGTCGTGCGGACGGTAATCGTCGCTGTACCCGCCTTGAGGCCGCGCACAACGCCGTTTGCATCCACCGTCGCAACGCGGGTGTTGCTGCTGCGCCAGCGGACGGGCATCTGCGCCGTTTCGGGTGTTGCCGACACATGCAGCTGCACCGACGCGCCAACGTTAATCCAGCTGCTGGCTGCCGTCAAGGTGAGTTTCGTCGTCTTGGGGTAAATGACAAGCGTCCACGTTGCGGAAATTGTGCTGTTTTCCGCGCTGACAGCGTTCACCGTTACCGTCGTGATTTCTGTCACATTCTTCGTGGTCAGCACGCCGCTGGTCGAAATCGTCGCGACGCTCGCGGGGCAGTTGAGCGAGTAGATAACCTTCTGATTCGCGGCATCCTTGGGCAGAATCGTCGCCTTGATGGTCGTGGACTGCCCGCCGCCGAGTTTTGCCGCGCCGCTGATGGTCAGCGACTTGACCGTCTTCTGTACCTTGACGGTGAACTTCGCGCGGACACCCGTGCCGTCCGTCGCCGTCGCGGTAATCGTCACTGTGCCCGCCTTGAGCGCGGTCACAACGCCATTTGCATCCACCGTCGCAATGCGCTTGTTGCTGGTCGACCAAGTGACGCTCTGCGCGGCATCTTCCGGCAAAACGCGCACCGTCAGCTGAAGCGTCTTGTTCTCGCCGTCCACATCAATGTAGTTTCTCGGCGCGGAAATGGCAACCGTCGTTACCGGGGGCAGAATCTGCACGGTGCGCGTCGCCGTAACCGCGCTGTTCTCCGCGCTGACCGCCGTTACCGTGATGGCCACAGGCGCGGTGAATCCCTTGCCCGCCTTTAATCTCCCATGCCGGTCAATGGTCGCGATGTCTTTGCCGCAATCCACCGACCAGATAACCTTCTGGTTCGTCGCCGTAGCGGGGGTGATGACGGCGTTCAGCGTGATGGTCTTGCCCTGCGCAACGGCACTTGCGCCGCGGATTTCCAGCGTGCCAACCGCGCTGCCGACCGTCAGGGTGATTTTCGCCGAGCGGCCCGAACCGTCCGTCGCCTTGGCGGTAATCGTCACCTTGCCGACCTTCTTCGCCGTCACCAGACCGTTTGCATCCACCGTCGCAATGCGCTTGTTGCTGGTCGACCACGTCACCTGCTGGGAGGCGTCCTCCGGGATGCATTTTGCCGTCAGCTGAAGCGTCGGGGAAGCGAGGTCAATCGTCAGGCGCGGCGCGGAAATCGCAAGTCCCGTCGTCACCGGGCGAATCGTAACCGTGTGGGTGGCGCGAATCGCGCTGTTCTGCTTGGACACTGCCGTCACGGTAATGGTCGTAATCGCGCTGATTTTCTTGGTCGTCAGCTTGCCGCTCTGGCTGATGCTGGCGATGCTCTTGTCGCAGTCCACCGACCAGACGACGCCCTTTTCCGTCGCATCCGCCGGCATCATCACCGCCTTGAGCGTGATGGACTTGCCCGCCGCGACGCTGCCTGCGCCCTCGATGGTCAGCCCCGTCACGCCGCTGACGACGCGCAGGGTAATGCGACCCCTGACCTTACTGCCGTCCTTCGCCGTGGCGGTGATGGTCACTTTGCCGGTTTTGCGCGCCGTCACCAGGCCGCTTGCATCCACCGTCGCGATTTTGCTGCTGCTGGTCGACCATGTGACATCGGCAATCGCGTCCTCCGGGTCGCACGTCGCTTTCAGCTGCAAAGTTTTGCTGCCGCTCAAATCAACATACGTCGTGGGCGCGCTGACGGTGATTTTTTTCACGCCCGGCGCGATGCACAGGCGGAAGTTCGCATAGCGCGACGGGTCGCTTTTCAGCGCCGCCGACACCTGCACATAGTGCGTGTATGCCACACGTTTGGTGGTAATAACGCCGCTTTTGATGGTCGCCAGCGAAGCATCCGCCGGGTACAGCGTCCATTCCAAATCGCTGTTCGGGACGGTTTTTCCGTCGATGGTGACGGAGAACGTCAACTTCTCGCCGCCGCGAACCGTCTTTGCGCCGGAAATAACGACTTCGCCTTTCGCGGGCGGCGTAGGCAGCGGCGGCGCGGGCGGCAGGTCACTGCCCGTGGTGATATCCGACGGCGTTGTGACCGCCAGCGCTGTATTGCTCCATTGCGGCACAAGCAGCACCGCCAGCGCCAGCATCAGCACCAACGCCGCCTTTTTCATGCTTTGCTTCATGGTTCTTTCCTCCTACCAATTTCCGAAAAAGGGATTCCGCATTCTTCATTGTAGCGCAGAGCGCAGCCCTGCGTCAAGCAAATTTCGCCTGTGGGTGAAGAATTTACAAGTCACCGCCTTGCAAAGGCGTAAATCCCAATCGCCGCGGCAATGGACAGATTCAGCGAATCCACCTTATTGCTGCTTGGAATGCGCACAGGCTGCCCCAGACGGCTGAACTCCGGCGGCAGACCGCTGCCCTCGTTGCCGAAAATCAGCGTCCAGCGGTCAGGAATGTCGCCTAACACATCCGGCAAGGACTTCGACCCATCGAGCATGAACGGATAGAGCGCGTGTTCCGGGAACTGCGCCTGATACTGCGAAAAATCATCATAGACATGCAGCCGCAGCTGGAAGATGCTGCCCATGCTGGCGCGGACGGTCTTGGGATCAAACACATCCACGCACGGGCGGATGACGGCAATATCCTGCACGTCAAAGCCAAGCGCCGTGCGGAAAATCGTGCCGACATTGCCGCTGTCCGACGGGTGATGCAGGACGATATGCGGCTTGTCAGGGCGCAGGTCATCCTCGAACTTGCTGAACACCGCCGCCGCGAAGCAGTTATCCTTTCCCGAAATGCGGGAAAGCGCCTTGTCCGCCTCTTCCACACGGATATGGTGCTTTTCCGCTTCCTCGCGAAGCCGCTGTGCGCCCTCGGTTCCGGCGCTTCGGCTATGCAGCAGCACGCGGCGGCAGCTTTCCGGGCGGTGCAGCAGGCATTCCATCGCCGGGAACATCCCCGGTGCGTAGGCATAATCCAGCTCCGCCGAATAGGTTGATAAAGACGGCATAATTGCCCTCCTAATTAGAATAGCGCTTCCACAAAGTCCTTAGCATTGAAGGGCTGCAAGTCGTCGATGCCCTCGCCTACGCCGATGTACCACACCGGCACTTCCAGTTCCTGCCGGATAGCAAGCGCAATGCCGCCCTTCGCCGTGCCGTCGAGTTTGGTCAGGATGATGCCGCCGATTTCGCAGACTTCCTTGAACGCGCGCGCCTGCGCCAGACCGTTCTGCCCCGTCGTTGCATCCAGCACGAGCATACAGCGCACATCCGCTTCCGGGAACTCGCGGTCAATCACGCGGCGCATCTTGTTCAGCTCATCCATCAGGTTCTTCTTGTTGTGCAGGCGGCCGGCGGTATCGACAATCAGCAGATCTGCGCCCTGTGCCTTGGCGGACTGGATGCCGTCATAGACGACCGCCGCGGGGTCAGCGCCCTCGGCGTGCTTGACAATCGGCACACGCGCGCGTTCCGCCCAGACGGTCAGCTGGTCAGCCGCCGCCGCACGGAAAGTATCCGCCGCGCAGAGGATAATCCGGCGGCCAATGTTCTGAA